>LUME01000295.1_pt1 | contig 12639 bp, 9 predicted proteins | sample 729951 | NCBI WGS metagenome assembly LUME01 (sample SAMN03860271, study PRJNA289734) | marine metagenome | biome: seawater column; feature: ocean; material: water; isolation source: Red Sea water column Station 34 - depth 200m | place: Saudi Arabia: Red Sea | collected 2011-10-15 | depth 200 m | reverse complement strand
CGATGCTAGTGGATGAGAACTGCGTCAGTGGTTGGGACGACCCGAGAATGCCTACTCTTTCAGGCCTGCGGCGCCGGGGCTATACAGCCCGTGCTATTCGAAACTTTTGTACCCGTATCGGTGTAACCAAAAACGAACAGCAAATTGAAGCCAGCGTTCTGGAAAATTGCGTCCGCGAAGACCTTGACAAGAATGCGCCTCGTGTCTTTGCGGTTATGAACCCGCTCAAATTAGTGATCGAAAACTATCCGCAGGACCGAGTCGAACAGTTCGATGCCTTCAATCACCCAAATAACCCAGAAATGGGCAGTCGACAGATCCCTTTCTGCCGCGAACTCTACATTGATCGACAGGACTTCATGGAAGAGGCGCCGAAAAAATTCTTTCGCCTTGCACCGGGCAGGGAAGTACGCCTGCGTTATGCCTACTTCATAACCTGTACGTCTGTAATACGTAACTCTGAGGGGCAGATTTCAGAACTACGTTGTAGCTACGACCCCGAAAGTCGAGGTGGTCACGCTCCTGATGGCAGAAAGGTTAAGGGCACACTGCATTGGGTATCGGCCCAACATGCCTTGGATGCCGAAGTCCGCCAGTATGACCGGCTCTTCCGGGACACTAACCCGCTTTCGGATGGCAGCAAAAACTTTCTCGAATTGATCAATCCGGATTCAAAGACAGTGATCACAAACAGCAAAGTCGAGCCCGGGCTGATTAACGCCACAACTGGAAACTCATTCCAGTTCGAAAGAGTCGGATACTTTTGCGTGGATCCGGAGTCAACACCCTCTCATCTTGTCTTCAACCGTACTGTCGAGCTACGAGACTCATGGAGCAAGAAGAATCGTCCATGAAAAAACGTAAGGGGGAACCGTGGCTGGCGGCCGATGTGTATGGCCAGTCATTACAAGGACTGACCATCAATCTGATATCAGAAAATCTCGAACGTGCCCTTATTTTTCAGCGGATCGTTCTGGGTGCAGACATTGTTTATCACGACGCTGATTTCGCAGCTGTGCGTGGATATGGTGCCCAGTGGATGATCCATGCAGATCACACCTACGACAATCACCCGTTAAATACCACACTTACGCAACTGGCTCACCGGGGGGGAACTGTTGAATTGCGGCTGCATGGTTGCGATCCTGATATGGCCCAGGCCCATGCGATTGCACAAGAATTTACCGTGCTGCAAAGCGCCTCTGACAAGCCTCATGGTTTAAGGGAAGCCTACCTGCTGGATTCCGATGGATACCTGTGGGTTCCGGATGTGCCCGTTAACCACCAAGCTTAACTAGACCACTGAAAAACCACACCCTGCGGCTAGGTAGCAACAGTTTCATTCCCACCAAGACGGCGGCGCTGTTGGCGCCACTTGTGAATATTTGCTTTAAACATCAGAGCACATGGGGTCACGATAAGAGTAAGAACAGTCGCAAATCCCAGACCAAACACAATTGAAGTGGAAAGTTGCCGCCACCACTGAGTCGATGGCGCGCCATAGGTCACTTCGCGCGCTAGAAAATCTATATTGATCCCCAACACCATGGGTAAAAGCCCGAGTATCGTCGTAACACTGGTCAATAGAACCGGGCGAAGTCGCTGTACCCCAGTACGCATAATAGCTTCAAAAGGGTCGGCAATTGTAGCTTTTAGCCTGTCATAAGTATCAATCAGAACGATGTTGTTGTTAACCACAATTCCCGCAAGAGCGATCACACCAATCCCGTTCATAACAATTCCAAAGGGTGAACCGGTGATCAGTAATCCCAGAAATACACCTATGGTGGACATAACGACCGCAAAAAGAATCAGAAAAGCACTGTAGAAACTGTTGAACTGTGTAATTAGAATGGCCGCCATCACAAACAATGCAACTATAAACGCCTTGCCCAAGAAGGATCGTGCCTTCGCCTGTTCTTCGTCTTCACCTTTGAAGACTACATCTATACGCTGATCAAGGTCTGCTGCCTTAATCCACGCTTCGAGTTCACGCAGCTTGCCATCCACCAAAACACCATCATCGACATCGGCTTGAACCGTGACTACACGCTGTCCATCAACCCGTTTTATGGTGCCGGTTTTCTCTTTTGCTTGTCGATCCACAAAGTTGGATATGGGTACAGCACCCAGTGGCGTATTCAGTCGTACATGATTGAGTTCTTCGATCGTCCTGTGCTCGCGGGGAAAACGGACCCGAATTTCTATCTCATCATCGCTGTCGTCCGGTCGATAAGTTCCGATTTTATAACCAACCGTCGTCATCTGAATCATATTGCCCACGGAACCAACATCTGCTCCGTATTTCGCTGCTTGTGCCCGATCAACCACGATCTCCCAATCGATTCCAGGTAATGGGCGTGAATCTTCTATACTGTTGAGTCCCGTCATGCTGTTGAACTTGTTGCGAACACGCGCGGCAGCCGGTATCAACAATTCTGGATAGCGTGAGGCGAGTTGTATTTGGATGGGCTTGCCAACCGGGGGACCACCTTCCTCTTTTCTAAGGTCAACCACAATACCGGCGAGTTCGTCTATTTGGCCTCGGACCGTCTCGAAGATATGAGTGACTTTCTCCCGGGTTCTCCAGTCGGCAAACTCCATCGATATACTGCCGATAATGTCTTCGGCTTGTTCAGAGTTGGCATCCGGGCCAACGCGTGTATAGAACGTCTTTACACCGTCGATATCGATAACACGCGTCTCGACTTCACGCATCAACTTATCTTGCTCGCTTAGTGAGAGGTTGCCTCGGGCACGAACCTGAATCTTTGCGTTATCCGGTTCGACGTCTGGAAAAAACTCAACACCTGAACCGAAAGTGGCGTAGCCCAGTTGCGCACAAAACAGCACAGCGATCGATCCAACCAGTATCTTGACTGGGTGAGACAATGCTGCTCGAAGCACCCGAGCGTATATGCCTGTAAATCCAGGCACGGTCTTCAGTTCACCGCGCTCACCAGCCTCTACTATACGCTGACTCGTAATACTGGTATTTCCGGCCCGACCAAAATGACTGCCCAAAGTAGGTACAAACACCAACGCCATCAGCAACGATGCCGACAGCGTAATCAACACGGTCATTGGCAGATATTTCATAAATTCACCTACCACGCCCGGCCAAAAAGTTAAGGGTAGAAATACTGCCAGTGTCGTTGCCGTCGATGCAATAATCGGCCAAGCCATTCTCCGGGAGGCAGCGGTGTAGGCACTCCTGGCGGTTGCACCTTCAATCATCTGTCGGTCTGCATACTCGGTTACAACAATAGCACCATCAACCAGCATACCTACCGCAAGAATTAGGCTAAACAACACCACCATGTTCAACGAAATATCCAGGACGAACAAAACCAGCAGAGCAGTGAGGAATGAGCCTGGTATGGCAATCCCTACCAGCCCGGCCGAACGAATACCCAAGGCTGCTATCACCACAACCATCACCAGAATCACCGCACTGACAACGCTGTTCTGCAGATCATTCAGCAAGGTACGAATATGATCGGACCGGTCCTGTGAGTAGGTCACACTCACAGCAGCACGGAGACCCTCTGGCCACCGTAACCGCTCCGCTTCGACCAGTTTGCGGACCCGTTCGATGGTAGCAATGACATTTTCGCCCGAGCGTTTAGACACTTCGAGTGCAACCGATGAGCGGCCGTTAACCCTTGCATAACTCATTGGATCCTTAAACGTTCGTCGCACCTCGGCAATATTGCCGACTCGAACCACCGAATCGCCATCAACCTTTACAGGCAGTTCGATGATGTCTCTAACGCTCTCAAACAAACCAGGCACTTTCACCGAAAAACGGCCCTGGCCCGTGTCCTGAAGGCCTGCTGCCACCAGCAGATTTGAACCACGGATGGTGCTAGCAGTTATTGCTGGATCCAGCCCATAACTCTCCAATTCGACTGGATCGATGAGCACCTCCAATTTTCGCCTCTAGTACTGCAGACAGACCCTCCAGGTCATCCTTTAGTTTGCGCGCCAAACGATAAAGTGTCCGATCTGGTACTTCTCCTGACAGTATGACAACAAGGACAGGAAACAAGCTGAAATTAACTTCATGGACCTCAGGGTCTTCGGAAGCAGCCGGAAGACTGCTCTTTGCAACATCAACCTGTTCACGTACATCCTGCAGAGCAGTATCAGCATCAAATCCGGCTTCAAATTCAAGTAAAACGTTCGCCCCACCTTCATAGCCAGTTGAGCGCATCTCCTGTTCAAGCGGACGGATAATTAGGCGCTCTGCATCTTCTGGCGAAATTCCATCGTGACTGACAGTCACATATATGATGGGTATGCTTATATCAGGTTGAGATTCTTTCGGAATATCGCGATAGGCGAACGATCCTGCGATCAGGATAAAGACCAGAATTGCCAACACAGTGCGGGAACGACCGACAGCATGATCAATCAAGGAAGTCATCTATTCAGTCTCTGACCTTTTACTCGCGAACAGCGGTGACTTTCTGACCTTGTTTTACGAACTCATGCCCAACGCTGATTAGTTCTAACTGTTCTGGGAGTCCGCCGAGCCAGGTTCCTTCAGGTGTATCAGCCACCAGAGTCACAGAAAGAAATTCGACGACATTTTCCGCGTTAATCACCTTGATACCCATGACCCCCTCGTCACTGAGAGTCAGCACGGCAGGAGACAAACGGTGTGCGACCGTCTCACCAACCGACAGCGAGATTTTTGCGGTAATACCTTCAGCCACAGCGTAGCTAGGGTTGGGAACTTCCAGTTCCACGCGGAAAGTTCGGGTAGACGCACTGCTGGAACGTGCGACATAAGTGATTTGTCCCTCAAGTTCACGCTTATCCACTAGCACCGCTCGCCCTGAAAGTCCTGGTTTTATCTTCGACACATTGTGTTCAGAAACATCCCCGGCGACGACTATGGTTGAAAGATCGAGTATCGTTACAATGGGTTCCCCCACTTTCATGTAGTCGCCAAGTTCAACAAACCTTTGATCGACGAACCCGTCAAACGGTGCACGGATCTCGGTTCTATCCATATCCACTCTAATCCTTTCTAGACCGGCCTTGGCCGCGTTCAGCAGTGCGCTAGCCTCAGACAGAGCAATCTGTGATCGAAGATTTTTCCTTGACAAAGAGGTAGCCGCTTCGAACTCGGTCTGTCGCTGATCCAGCAGGGCCTTGGCTTGACGTAACCGCGCTGGTCGGTCGTCTACCGCGAGCTTTACGAGCACCTCTCCCTGCCTCACAAACTGGCCTCTAGTAACAAGGACCTTTTTAACCACACCGACGGTCTGCGCCCGCAGTCTGACTTTACGCTTTGCCTCGGTAGTTCCCAGGAGAATAATCTCCTGTGGTACACGTTCTGACTCAACACTGCGTACACGTACCCGAGGGAGTGCCGCTTCAACTTGTTCTGCCGATGCAGAAGCACCGGCACCTGTGCCCTGATCACCAGAATATGGATCGGAACTCCGCCAGACACCCGAGAACAACCACCCGGTGACAACCACAACAATCAGCAGCGCCAGTATTATTGATTTTTTCATATCATCAACATGCGGATTACCGCGTATCAGTGGATCCTTAAACTGCTGTTAAGAAACTTGTTATAGTCTTTCTAGTCACTGATCACTGTCGCGGTCACTGTTTACTTAATCACGCTTCAGTGAACCGCTGAGAAATCTGGGTATCTGGAATGGCACTTTAATCTGTACCCGCTTTTCACGACTTCGTAATCCAGTGCGTAAATTCACATCTCGCTGTGAACACCCGAACGAAGAGGCTAAACACTTGAGCAGTTCACTATTGGCCGTTCCTTCAACCGGCGGTGCGCTTACTCTGACGACGAGGCGCCCACTGCGAATCTGGCCAAGTTCTGACTGTTTTGCCCGCGTTACCACCTTAATTGTGAGCTCAAGATCAGACCCCTGCCACCGGAACCACTTATTATCGCACATTGACTTAGTGAATCAGTCAGCAGTGCACAGTACTCGACGGCCGCACTATTGTATTACTGATCGACTCACAAGCGCCCGATAAAGCGGTTGATGGTATTCAGTACGAACTCAGGCCGCTCGCGATATGGTGAGTGCCCTACATTCTCCAGGAAGTGACGTTCGACCTCCACAGGTACCCGGGATTCAATTGAGTCAAGCTGGGCTATGGAGCCGTATTCGTCATCGGCTCCCTGAATCACCAATACGGGCAGGTCGATCTTTTGCAGGGAGTCCTCGATATTCCAATCCCGAATGTCGGGCCGTCGCCAGAAATTATTCCAACCCCAGAAAGCACCATCGACTTGGCTACCGTGATAGCGTAACAGCTTGTCCCGCAGGTCCTCAGTCTGATACATCAAACGTGCGTGATCAATCCCAGTAAGACTGACCTGTTCAAGGAAAACGTGCGGCGCCATGAGTACCAACCCTTGTAGATTCCCCTTTCCCTTACTGCCAGCATAAATAATCCCAATTGATGCGCCGTCGCTGTGGCCGATCAAAACGCACGGCCCGATATCAAGTTTCTCGAGCAGCGCCGGTAGAACAACCAACGCTTCGTGGTGCATCCAGTCAGGCGCCCTCGGCATTGAAGTGGGTCCGGAACCCCCGTAGCCGGCCCGCGAGTAGGCCAGTACAGCGAGGCCCGTCGACGCCGCTAGCAGCTGCGGAAAATCACCCCAGCTCTGAACACAACCCAGCCCTTCATGCAGGAGGACCACCGTTCTCTGGAATGGTTCGACGATTTCACGGCAACAGAGATATTCAAGCTGACAACCATCGATTTCAATGTGTTCCAGCTGGGCTGCTGAATTCAAGTCATGCACCTCCAGGCCGCTATCAGATTCACAACATAGATCAGCAACTGTTCAGGGTTGATCCGACTCCTGATTTCGAAGCTTGTACCGCTGTATCTTTCCGGTCGCTGTCTTGGGCAATACATCTATGAATTCAATTCTGCGGGGATACTTAAATGGTGCCAGGCGACCTTTTACAAAACCCTTAAGCTCCTCAACCAATTCGCTTGTTTTTTCAACACCCGCTTTGAGCACAACATAGGCCTTGGGTTTGACAAGACCGAGGTCGTCCTTGTAACCGATAACAGCGACTTCCAGAACCCGCTCATCCGCAATCATCGCGCTTTCCACCTCGAACGGGGAGACCCAGATTCCACCGACCTTGAGCATATCGTCGGTTCTACCACAGTAAACATAGTAACCTTGATCATCCTGGTAGTATTTATCTCCCGACCGCGCCCACTCACCCTGGAAAGTCTGGGCTGATTTTTCAGGCTGACCCCAGTAGCACACAGCGCTGGAAGGACCCGACACCAGCAACTCACCCATGTCTCCAGTTTCTACATCCACATCGTTTTCATCAACAATCCGCAACTTATACCCGCTAACTGCTCGGCCGGTTGTACCGTAGCAGACGTCGCCGGGCCTATTGCTTAGAAAGATATGCAGTAGCTCGGTACTGCCCAGACCATCAAGAATAGGCACACCAAATCTTCTCTCCCATTCTCTTCCGATCTCCTCAGGCAGAGCTTCACCGGCTGACACGCACAATCGAAGTCGGTCCGACACCTTGCTGCGATCGTTGGCACCGTCAGTGAGTATCGCGCCGTAAAGTGTCGGCACACCAAAAAATATAGAGACCTTATGGTCTTTCATCACAGACAACACAATTTCTGGCGTCGGACGATCAGCCAATAAGACGGTACGGCACCCCACATGTAAGGGGAAGGACATACTGTTACCTAATCCATACGCAAAAAACAGCTTTGCTGCTGAGAAAACAACATCCGACTCATCCAGTTTCAGGATGCCGTCACCATATAGCCGGGCTGTCTGGACCAGATCTGATTGACGATGAACTGCACCTTTAGGCGGTCCGGTCGATCCGGAAGTGTAAAGCCAGAATGCAGAATTCTCTCGCTTTATCGGTGCTGTGGGCAACTCTGATTCAGACGACTCCATCAGCACTGATAGACTGTGTCGACCATCGATGCTGGAACCATCGATGACCACCTCCCCCAGAGACGGCTGACCGTCTATATGGGGTGCAAATATTGGGTACAAACTTTCGGATACCACCAGCACATGGGCACACGAATCGTGCAGCATGTAGGCGTAGTCAGTACCCGTCAGCATCGTATTGACGGGAACCGGGACCGCACCGATCTTAATGGCACCCCAAAACACTACGGGAAACCACACGGAGTCCGTCATACACATCAGCAATCGCTGCTCCGCTTTCAGTCCCAAATTCGATAATACGTTGCCGGCTTGATCAACCATGGCCGCAAGTTGATGGTATGTCCAGTCACCTGTATGGTCTGTGTAAGCAACTCGCACACCGCATGTTTTGTTGGCATGCCGATCTATAAAGTGGTTGGTCGCGTTGTACATCCCAGGTATGTCAATTGTTGTCGCCACTGCTCCGCCGTACAGCTACTGTTCTGTCAAGTGCGAGAACTAGTATAGCGCTGCACGAATACAGGTTCGACTGGTCAGCCTGACTTTAGCGGAAGTTAAGCAAGCCTCTGGTGAAGATCAACTGAGATCGTATACTACCGGCAGTTCGACACCCAATACGATCCAGGCTACCCCGTGACAAATCCATCTGAACACTCTCAAGAGCGGCGAAACATCGCTGTGATTGGTGCAGGCATCGTTGGTGTCTCCTGTGCTCTCTACTTGCAACAAGCCGGGTTCAACGTGACGATGTTCGACCGCGACGAGCCTGGTTCAGGCGCGACTTACGGTAACGCGTGCACTTTTGCCTTGTACGGATCAATACCCGTAAACAGGCCCGACCTGATATGGCGCTTTCCATCACTGATGTTTGGCCAGGAGCGTCCTTTATCGATTGCCTGGCGCTATATGCCAAAAATGATCCCCTGGCTGATGCAGTTTCTTAAGCACTGTAGACAAGAGCATGTAGACCGCACCATCAACGGACTTGGTAGCCTGCTCCGCGATGCTGAAGATGCTTCTATGATTCTGTTTCGTGCAAGCGGTGGTAATGATCTGATCTCAAGGGATGGGACGATCTATATCTACCCAACCTCAGAGTCGTTCGACGCCGATGCAATAAATCGCCAACGCCGGCTTGCTCAAGGCGCCCAGATCGAGGAGCTCACTGCAACCGATCTTCAAGACCTCGAACCCAACTTGGCACCAATTTTTCCGCATGCTGTGTTGTATCCGAACGGCTTTACGATACTTGACCCCAAACAGATAACCAGCCGCATGGTAGACCACCTGTGTCACACCGGCGGCCGATTTATTAAGGGTGAAGTCTCTGCTGTGGAGGCTCAGACGGCAGATGGTGTTGCATTCAAGGTCAATGGCAGCCGTCATCACTACGACCAGGCGGTGCTTGCTGGTGGTGCCTGGTCAATGCAGATTGCAAAGGGCGGTTGTGAAGAACTGCCGCTCGATACTGAGCGTGGCTATCATGTACAATTTTCCGAGTCAGCTGAACTCCTCAACCGACCAGTTGGATTTGCAGATGCTGGGTTTTACATGACCCCGATGTATCAGGGGCTGAGGGCCGCTGGAACCGTCGAACTCGGGGGATTAAATGCTGCTCCCAATCCTGAGCGCCTGTCTTATATCGAGCGCCGTGTACGGCAGGCACTGCCAGGTGCCGGACCCGTGTCTGATACCTGGCTCGGCTTTCGGCCAACATTGCCGGACAGCCTGCCAGTGATCGGCCGTTCCAGACACAATCCCAATCTAATCTTTGCCTTTGGACACCATCATCTGGGGCTGACACTGGGCGGAATTACCGGTAAGCTGGTCAGTGAAATTGCAGCAGGTGCAATACCCTCACTCGATGTCACGCCATTTAGACCGGACCGATTCAGTTGACGATGGAGATCGATTTCCAGACCGAACCCCGGCGGTATAAGCACTGGCATCTTCGCCTGGACGGCCGCGTTGCGCACCTGATTTTGGATGTCGACCAAGACGGTGGCCTGTTCAACGGTTACCAACTCAAACTCAATTCCTACGATCTTGGTGTCGATATTGAACTCAATGACGCTATTCAACGCCTGCGCTTCGAACATCCAGAGGTCAGTATTGTGCTACTTGAATCTGCCAATCCCACGGTATTTAGCTCAGGTGCCAATATCAGAATGCTCGCCGGCGCCAGTCACGCACACAAGGTCAATTTCTGTAAGTTCACGAACGAAACTCGTAATGCCATCGAGGATGCGTCTGCTTGCTCACAGAAAACCTTCATAAGCGTCATACAGGGCACCTGTGCCGGCGGTGGTTATGAGCTGGTGCTCGCTACGGACCACATTCTGATGGCTGATGATGGTTCATCGAGCATCTCTCTGCCAGAAGTACCGCTCCTTGCAGTCCTTCCCGGCACCGGAGGGCTGACGCGTATCACAGACAAACGCAAAGTCCGGCGAGACATCGCTGATGTATTTTCAACACTGGAAGAAGGTGTCCGCGGCCCTAAAGCACTGACTTGGGGGCTGATCGACCAGACCGTGCCACCCTCAGAACTTACAGACGTGATTGAACACCTCGTTTGTCAACTGGAAGAACCACCTGATACAGCAGGCAACCGCAAAGGCATAATCCTCAAGCCCCTGGAACGCAATTCTTCTGACCGTACGGTGAGCTACTCTACTGTTCGTGTGGACAAAAACCGTACGGGTCGCACTGCAACCCTCACCATTTCGGGTCCACAATCCGCAGCCCCCGAAAATATTGATGTACTGTCGGCGAGCGGTGCAGCAGCGTGGGTACTGCGCTGTGCCCGCGAATTGGATGATGCGCTGCTTCATCTGCGGTTCAACGAACCCGAGCTAGGTGTGCTTATTTTTCGGACTGAAGGTGATTCTGCTACTGCACTGCAGCACGATACGTTCTTGAATCAGCACGCTGAGCATTGGCTTGTTCGTGAGATCATGCTGTACTGGAAACGTGTATTGAAACGTATTGATCTGACCTCAAGATCTCTCGTTGCAGTAATCGATCCTGGCAGCTGTTTTGCTGGATTGCTGGCGGAAGTAATGTTCGCGTGCGACCGAACGTACATGCTGATGGGCCAACTCGATGGGGACCCCCGTCCATCACCGGTGGCCACGCTGACGACCTCTAACTTTGGACCCTATCCGATGAGCAACGACCTTACCCGCCTACAAACGCGATTCATCGGACAACCCAGTGCTGTGACGGAACTCTTCGATTTTATCGGTAACCCACTGCCTGCTCAGACCTGTCTGGACTTGGGCCTGGTTACATTTGCATTTGACGAATTGGACTGGGAAGATGAAATTCGGATATTTCTGGAAGAACGTAGCGCATTTTCGCCTGACGCCCTGATTGGACTGGAGGCAAATCTGCGCTTTCCAGGACCAGAAACCATGGAAACTAAGATTTTTGGACGCCTAAGTGCATGGCAGAACTGGATCTTTCAACGCGGTAATGCTGCGGGTGAACGAGGCGCATTACGCCGATACGGTTCCGGTCAAAAAGGAACTTTCGATCCCGAACGTACGTAATCACTAGATACCAATTACTGGCTAGGCTCACTTTCTTGACTACGGTCAGCGATCACAAGTCGGTTTAATCCTAGAATTGTTATCCCAACCCGTTGCGCTCGACAAAATCAATCGTGACAACCGAAAACACCAAAGTCAGCTACGACACACTCATTCCAAACAACGTGGGCCTGGTGTCTGACCGCCGCGTTCTTAAAGGACTCGAACAGTGGCACCCAGAATTTCTAAACTGGTGGCATAACATGGGGCCAGATGGTTTTCAGAATGTGCCGGTCTATCTGCGTACGGCTGTGAGTGTCGATCGTGATGGCTGGGCCCAGTTTGGCTACGTCAAGATGCCGGATTACCGATGGGGCATTCTGCTGGCTCCGCGAATAGAAGATCGTACTATCGGATTCGGTCGCTATCTGGGTGAACCAGTCTGGCAGGACGTACCTGGAGAGCATCGGGCAACGCTGAGACGATTGATTGTCATTCAGGGAGATACAGAACCAGCATCAGTTGAACAGCAACGTCACCTCGGCGAAACTGCACCTTCACTTTACGACTTGCGCAATCTATTCCAGGTGAACGTTGAAGAAGCGCGACACCTTTGGGCAATGGTTTACCTGCTGCACAAATATTTTGGGCGCGACGGTCGGGAGGAAGCGCAAGAGCTGCTGCGGCGGCGTTCGGGCGACAGTAATTCACCACGATTATTAGGGGCGTTTAATGAGGCAACGCCCGACTGGCTGTCGTTCTTCATGTTCACTTTCTTCACAGACCGTGATGGCAAGATGCAGCTGGAGAGTCTCGCCCAGTCCGGATTTGACCCACTGGCGAGGACAACTCGATTTATGCTCACCGAAGAAGCCCACCATATGTTTGTTGGCCAGAGCGGCATTTCTCGAATCGTGGAACGCACATGTTCAGCCATGTTGGAAAACGGCCTTCATGACCCTTATGACATTGAACGGATCCGAACACTGGGTGTGATCGATCTGCCCACCATACAGCGCAAGCTCAATTTTCATTTTTCGGTATCGCTCGATCTGTTCGGATCGGAGATATCGACCAACGCCGCTGGATTTTTTGATTCAGGTATCAAGGGTCGTTACCACGAGACTGGGATTAAGGACGACCACCAGC
>LUME01001195.1_pt1 | contig 12768 bp, 17 predicted proteins | sample 729951 | NCBI WGS metagenome assembly LUME01 (sample SAMN03860271, study PRJNA289734) | marine metagenome | biome: seawater column; feature: ocean; material: water; isolation source: Red Sea water column Station 34 - depth 200m | place: Saudi Arabia: Red Sea | collected 2011-10-15 | depth 200 m | reverse complement strand
GACTATTTTTCGCTCTACGGCCATAACGCACAGAACCTTGTTGAAGAGCGGAAGCGTGTGAAGCGCGGAGACCTTATAGCGCTTCTGGGGGAGACGGGCGTCACCAGCGGCCCCCACCTCCATTTTGAGATTTGGAAAGACGGTGAGCCTGTAGACCCAACCATTTTCATTCCGGAATACAGATCTGAATTCATGACAGTGAGGGAAGATGAAAAAGAATAGTCAAAAGCACGTGGAAACGATGATCGGCGAAGACGCCGTCATCAACGGTGAAATCAGCCTGAAGGGGGGCGCCATCATTTCAGGCAAAGTTGTGGGGAATGTCCAGACGGAGGGGACTGTCCGTGTTACAAGAACGGGCACTGTCGAGGGTGACATGAAGGCGGCGGAAGCGACTGTCGGTGGGATCGTCCACGGCAATGTGAATGCGGACAAGGTGGTGCTTCGGAGCGACTCCAAGGTCCACGGCGACATCATCTATAAACAGCTGATGATCGAGGAGGGGGCAAGCTTTGAGGGCCGGTGTGATCTGGCGTCCAGCAAGCCCGCAGATCAAGCGACCGCACCTGTTGAATCTCCGCCCGCAGTACCCGAAGATAGAGGAGGAGAATCATCCCCTCCGCCGTATTACAGTAATTGAGCCCCCGGCAGGATAACGAAAACTTTACCGCCTCCACTTTCAGGCGGATGTCGGAGTTGTTGCGTCAGTCCGGACCTTTTATTGGCGCTGTTTATGTTCAAGTGGGGGCCATCGCCTTACTGGGCGGAATCGGCTACATGGCGGATCGATGGCGCGATTCGTTCCCATTCTATTTCGTCATAGGCATTGCGGCAGGGATCGTGGTTGGGCTCTACGAAATGGCCAAACTGATTCTCAAGAAGTGATGAGCTCGAGAAAGTTTTCCGCTCTCCTCACCATTCTCTGTTTTGGCACATGGGGCCTCTCCATCATCTTTCTCAAGCAGTACGCCGCGGAGATTTTTCTCGGTATGGCGGTCCCTCTTATTGTCGGGATTGTAACGGTGGTGAAAGTGGAATCGATCTTTCAGAGAAGACCTGAAAAGCTGACATCCTTCATGATGAAGGCGTTCGGTGGGAAGATGGTACTGTACGGACTTTATCTTGGCGCAATAGTTGGTTTTTCTGCTTTCAATGAACGCCCATTTCTTGTTAGTTTCGTTGTCTATTTTGCAGCGCTTCATATGCTCGAGGCGCTATTCATAAGAACAGTTTTTAAAGGCTCGAAGGCTCGGAATGAAGGCAGCGGCGGGGAGTGAAAACACTTCCGGAAGTGTGATGGATCAGGTGGGTGATTACATCATCCATCACATCTCGAATTCTGATATACATCACCCTATTATTCATCTCCCGACCGTATTCGGAATCGATCTGTCAGTCACGAAGCACGTCCTGATGCTCTGGATAACAGCCGCCATTGTCGGGACGGTTGTTATACTTCCCATCCGCAAGCAGCTGAAGCGGAGGGGCGAGGCGCCCACCGGAATAGCCAACGGGCTGGAGGCTGTTGTCTCTTTTCTCCGCGATTCGGTGATTCGGCCGAACGTCGGTTCGAAGTGGGCCGACACATGGGCGCCCCTGATTCTCAGCTACTTCTTCTTTATTCTTGTGGCGAACAGCCTCGGCCTCATCCCGATTTTTGACACCATCGGCGCCGTTTCGCGATTCGTCTTCGGCGTTGAATCAGGAGACGATCACGCCTTTGTCAATGGGCTTCTGCACGGCGGAGCCACTGCAACGGGGAACTTTGTGGTGACGGCGGCCCTCGCCTCAATCACCTTTATGGCGATCATCATTGCCGGCACGAGGGCCCATGGATTCATCACTCACTGGAAAACCCTCGTCCCTCACGGACTTGCCTGGCCGGTCTACATAATTCTTATCCCCATCGAGGTTATCAGCATGTTTGTGAAGCCGTTCGCTCTCACCATGCGGCTGGCGGCCAACATGACAGGCGGACATATCGCCATCCTCGCTATTCTTTCGTTCATCGCAATCTTTGCTGAAGTGTTCCAAACATCCGTTGCCGGATTCGGTATAGCGGCGTTCTCTGTCCCCATAGGTTCAGCGCTGATGGGACTGGAGATTATTGTAACCCTCGTTCAAGCTTATGTCTTTACACTACTTTCGGCTGTCTTTATCGGGATGGCCATCAACGTACATCACTAATCAATAGGAGATACTAAACCATGGAAGCGACAACTTTTCTTCCCATAGGAATGGGATTGATCGTGCTTGGCGCCGGGCTTGGGATCGGCAAATTTGCCGCCTCAGCTGCTGAAAGCATTGCCCGCCAGCCTGAAGCTGCTTCAGAGATTACCGCTGCCGTGAACCTCCCTCTCTTCCTTCTTGAAGGGGTGGCAATCATCGGTGAGGCGCTAACATTCGCCATGCTGTTCTTCAGCTAAGCGTCGGCTCGATTGTGGATAACCCACTCGTCCAGCTGGATCCCGGACTGTTTGTCTGGACGATCCTCACCTTCCTGTTGCTGTTTACGCTTCTGGCGAAGTTCGCCTGGAAGCCTCTGCTGAAAGCACTCTCCGAACGGGAGGAGAAAATTCGCTCCTCCCTCGAGCAGGCCGAAGAGGCCCAGCATAAGCTTGAGCAGCTCAACGAGGAAGGGGAGAAGATCATCGGCAAAGCCCGGTCCGAAGCTCAATCTATCGTGGCCGATGGAAAGGCCGCGGCGGAGAAGATCCGTGATGAGATTGAATCGACCGCCAAAGAGAAGGCTGCCTCGATTGTGTCGCAGGCTGAAAAGCAGATTGCAACGGAAAAAGATCAGGCGATCAGCGAGATTCGAGGAGAAGTGGCGGCGCTCTCAATCCAGATAGCTGAAAAACTGATCAGGAAGAATCTTTCGAAGGAAGATAACATGGCGCTGATCAACGAATCGCTCGACAGGGCGGGGAAGGTCAATGAGGCTTAACCGCCAGACGAAACAGTACGGTGAAGCGCTCTTCAACGCGTCCAAGAAAATCGACGCGGTGGAGAATGTCTACAGTTCACTTGCTGTTGTTGTGCAGTTGCTGAAGAAAGATGGCGCATTTCGCGCATTCTTTCACACCCGTCGAATCGAGAGCGATGAGAAGAGCGCCATCCTCGAAAGAGTCATGGGCGGTCAGTCGCACCCGCTTGTCTCGTCTCTCTTCGGCATTCTTTCGGACAAGCGGGAATATCGATCGATTTCCGGAATCCATCGGTGGTTCTCGCTACGGCGGCAGCAGGAGCTGGAGATTCTTCCGGTAACGGCATTCACTGCGGAATCGCTCGCTGAGGATGAGATCGACGCCATCCGGTCATCGCTGGAGAGTTCCATGTCCAAACGGGTGGAACTTTCCATGGAGGCAGAGGAAGCGCTGCTCGGCGGCATGAAGCTGCGGATGGGGAATCTCTTTCTCGACGGTTCAATTCGGGGCCGGTTAGACAGACTCAAAACAGGATTACAATAAAGGAAACAGGATTAGTCTAAACATGGATATCAAGACAGACGAAATCAAAGACTTACTGAGAGCTGAGATCGAGAAGTTCGATCTCGACATTGACGTATCTGAAGTTGGCGAAGTGCTGGAAGTGGGTGACGGCGTCGCCCGTATCAGCGGACTGGAAAATGTTATGAGCTCTGAACTGGTCGAACTGCCAAACGGTGTTTTTGGCATGGCTCTGAACCTGGAAGAGGACAATGTTGGTCTGGTGCTCTTCGGCGGAAGCGAGAAGGTGAAAGAGGGCGACATCGCCAAGCGAACAGAAAAGGTCGTGGAAGTCCCTGTGGGTGAAGAGATGCTCGGTCGCGTGGTGAATCCTTTGGGACAGCCCATCGACGGAAAGGGACCCATCGGGACGAGTGAGACACTTCCCATTGAGAGAAAAGCGCTCGGCGTTCTCCAGCGTCAGCCCGTGAAAGAGCCGCTTCAGACAGGACTCAAATCCATCGACAGTATGATTCCCATCGGCCGGGGACAGCGGGAACTGATCATCGGCGACCGGCAGACAGGGAAAACAGCCATTGCAATCGATACGATTATTAACCAGAAGAAGACGCACGAAAGCGACAGTCCAGTCTACTGTATCTATGTGGCGATCGGACAGAAGGCTTCCACGGTGGCGCAGGTGGTGGCCCAGCTGGAGGCGAGCGGCGCCATGGAATACACAATTGTTGTTGCCGCAAACGCTTCCGATCCCGCCCCAATGCAGTTCATTGCGCCGTATTCCGGATGTACAATGGGCGAGTTCTTCCGTGACAACGGGCGTCACGCCCTCGCGATCTATGATGATCTCTCCAAACATTCTCAGGCCTACCGGCAGATGTCCCTCTTGCTGAGGCGTCCTCCCGGCCGTGAAGCGTTCCCCGGCGATGTGTTCTATCTTCACAGCCGCCTGTTGGAGCGCGCAAGTAAACTGAGCAACGATCTCGGCGGCGGCTCGCTGACAGCGTTGCCTGTTATCGAACGATGTGGGGATATCCGTCTCCCGTGTCGGTGGAAACGCCCAGATCAAGGCGATGAAAAAAATCGCCGGCATGCTTCGGCTCGATCTCGCCCAGTTCAGGGAACTGGAGGCGTTCGCGAAGTTCGGCTCTGATCTCGACAAGTCCACACAGCAGCAGCTTACTCGCGGGCAGAGGATGGTGGAGATCCTGAAACAGGATCAGTATGTACCGATGTCTGTTGAGAATCAGGTGGCCATCATCTGGGCCGGCAACAGCGGCCATTTGGATGAGATTGAACTGGACGAGGTCAAGCGTTTTGAAGGTGAGTTCATTGCCTACCTCGAAACCAACTATTCCTCCACGCTCGCTGCAATCTCAGAGAAGGGTGAACTGACGGACGAGATTGTCACCGATCTCGAAAAAGCGGTGGATGAATTCAAGAAGGCGTTCGCTTCTTAAGGGAGACTCGTGGCAAACCTGAAAGACATTCGGGACCGAATCAAGTCCGTCAAGAGCATTCAGCAGGTTACGAAAGCGATGAAACTCGTCGCCGCCGCGAAGATGCGTAAAGCTCAGGAGCGGATGGAAGAAGCGCGACCCTACGCCGATCGGCTCTTCAATGTGATCGTTTCTCTCCTACCCGATGTTGACAGATCTCTCCTGCCGCTCCTCGACGCTCGCGAGGTGAGGCGTGAGGCGCTGGTGGTCGTGACGGGAGACCGCGGCATGGCGGGGGCGTTTAACGCAAACATAATTCGCCGCGCTGAGGAAGAGATAGCCGAGCTCGGCCGTGAGAACGTGGACTTGATCTGCATCGGCCGGAAAGGGCGTGATCACTTCAGGGTGAGAGGCTACGATATCGCTGCTCAATATGCCGACTTCTGGGGTGAACTTGAGTTCACTCACGCCACCAGTTTCGGGGAAGAGATTGTAAGTCACTTCGTCAAAGATTCTGTCGACAGGGTGAGGGTCGTCTACAACTGGTTCAGGAATATCGCCGTTCAGGAGATTCGGGTGGAAGACCTGCTTCCGCTGGAGTACGAGGAAGTAAATGTTACGGCGGTGGATCGACTCTACGAACCGTCGAAGGATGAAATCGTCCGTTCGCTGATTCCCCGCCATCTGAATGTACAGGTGTGGAAGTATCTTCTCGAGTCCTACGCCAGCGAGCAGGCGGCGAGAATGGTGGCGATGGAAAATGCCACGGAGAATGCTCAGGACCTGATCAAAGATTTGACACTGGATTTCAACAAAGCGCGGCAGGCCGCTATCACAAAAGAGATGCTGGAGATCGTCAGCGGGGCCGAAGCGTTAACAACCAATTAAGGTGGAAGACAATAGAATGAACAAGACTGGAAAAATTTCGCAGATTATGGGCGCGGTGGTGGACGTCGCTTTTGAAGACGGCCATCTGCCGGAGATCCTTAACGCCCTTGAGATAGACCGCAACGGCGATGGAACGCTGACTCTGGAGGTGGCGCAGCACCTAGGTGATTCGGTGGTGAGGACCGTCGCCATGGACTCCACAGACGGCCTCGTCCGCGGACAGACTGTTGCAGACACCGGCATGCCGATTTCGGTTCCCGTTGGTGAAGAGACGCTCGGCCGCCTGTTCGATGTGCTTGGCAATCCCATTGATGACAGAGAGGCGCCGAAGACTGAAAAGACTTATCCCATCCATCGGCCGGCGCCGGAGCATAAAGATCTCAGCACAACACGTGAAGTGCTGGAGACGGGGATCAAAGTTGTCGATCTGATGGAGCCCTACACAAAGGGCGGAAAGACAGGACTGTTCGGGGGCGCCGGCGTGGGAAAGACGGTGCTGATCCAGGAGTTGATCCACAACATTGCCACGGAGCACGGCGGTTATTCCGTCTTCTCCGGCGTCGGTGAGAGGACTCGCGAAGGGAACGACCTTTTCCTCGAGATGACCGAATCGGGCGTTATCGATAAGACAGTCATGGTGTTCGGGCAGATGAACGAGCCGCCCGGCGCGCGGCTCCGAGTCGGTCTTACCGGCCTGACAATGGCCGAATATTTCAGGGATGAAGAGGGCCGCGACGTACTCCTTTTTGTGGACAACATTTTCCGGTTCACTCAGGCCGGATCGGAGGTGTCGGCCCTTCTCGGCAGAATGCCTTCCGCCGTCGGATATCAGCCGACCCTCTCCACCGAAATGGGTGGTCTTCAGGAGAGAATTACATCGACGAACAAAGGCTCTGTCACATCGGTTCAGGCGATCTACGTTCCCGCTGATGACCTGACGGATCCGGCGCCGGCTGCCAGTTTCGCCCACCTTGACGCGACCACGGTCCTCGACAGGCGTATCTCTGAGCTCGGCATTTATCCGGCTGTTGACCCTCTCACCTCCACCTCCCGAGTTCTCGATCCGAGAGTCGTCGGGGAGCGTCACTACAACGTGGCCCGGGAAGTACAGCGAATTCTCCAGAAGTATAAAGAGCTCCAGGATATTATTGCGATTCTCGGAATGGAAGAGCTGTCCGATGAAGATAAGGTGACTGTCGCCCGAGCCCGAAGGATTGAGCGGTTCCTGTCACAGCCCTTTTTCGTGGCGGAACAGTTCACCGGCACGCCGGGACGGTATGTGAAGCTGGAAGATTCGGTAGACGCATTCGAACGCCTCATTCAAGGCGAATTTGATGATCTGCCGGAAAGGGCGTTCCTCTATGTGGGCACCATCGATGAGGCGATCGAGAAAGCGAAGGAGATGAAGGCGGCAGAGTAGTGTTATGGTGTTCTTGTGTTATAGTGTTCCACAGTCTTCGAGCAGGGTGAACCGATGGCGATGATCGAGCGATTTGAGGATCTTGATGATGGAATCAGCACCGTCGGGGAGTAGGACTGTCCACTGGTTAAACGTGAACACCTTGACACGTTTACATTCCCGATGAGCACTTTTGCACTTGAAATTGTAACACCGACCAAGACCGTCGATCAGGGCGAGGTCACCTATATCAGGTGTCCCGGGGCCGATGGGCTCTTCGGCGTCATGGCTGGGCACACTCCCGGGCTTTTCGCACTCTCAGCAGGAGAGATCAAGGTGGCCAAAGAGGGAAAGTCCCAGTACTTCGCCACCAGCGGCGGATTTGCTGAAGTGACGGGCGAGAAGGTCCAGCTCCTACTGGAGACCATTGAGGCGTCGACGGAGATCGATTTGGAGCGGTCTCGCGAAGCGCTCGAGAGAGCAACGAGCCGTCTCTCCAGCGGGGAGGGAGACCCCGATCGGACACGACGCGCCATCGCACGGGCGAAGAACCGCCTCAAAGTTTCCCAGCGGTAACCCCCTCTGAACCCTCCCAAGAGCTGGTGGTACACGGTAGATTTGGCCGTTGCCGTTCACTTTAGAAATGGTTTCAGATTCTTGATTTCTAATGAAAGATTCTAACATGTTCAAAAGGACACATACGTGCGGTGAACTGACTTCCGGCGATGTGGACGCTGACGTGGCTCTCAACGGCTGGGTCGCTACCAGTCGAGATCACGGCGGCCTCATTTTTATCGATGTCCGCGATCGGTACGGGATAACGCAACTAACTTTTAACGAGGAGACTTATCCCGAGGCGTTCGCCACGGCGAAAGGACTCTCCATGGAGGATGTGATCTCCGTAAAGGGAAAGGTCGCTGCGCGGGCCGACGATGCGGTGAAGAAGTCACTTGCAACGGGAGAGATCGAAGTGGAGGTGGGCGAGATTGCTGTGCTGAACGAGGCAAAGCCGCTCCCCTTCATGATCCACGACAGGGAGAGCGCCACGGAGGAGACACGGCTGAAGTACCGGTACCTTGAACTTCGGACCGAGGAGATGCAGAAGAACATGGCCATCCGTCACAAGGCTTACCAGTCCGTCCGCAGCACACTCTCATCGCTGGACTTCATGGAGTTTGAGACTCCCGTTCTGATGCGGGCCACCCCGGAAGGGGCAAGGGATTTCCTCGTTCCGAGCCGACTGCACAAGGGGAAGTTCTACGCCCTGCCACAGTCACCCCAGCAGTACAAGCAGATTCTCATGGTGGCGGGTTACGACCGCTATTTCCAGATCGTGAAATGTTTCCGGGATGAAGACTTCCGGGCCGACCGCCAGCCAGAGTTTACTCAGATTGATGTGGAAATGTCGTTTGTTGATCAGGAGGATGTTCGTCAGGTGGTGGAGCAGCTGGTGAGCTCTGTCTTCAAGGAGGTCATCGATGTCGATCTACCGACGCCGTTTCCAACCCTCACATTTGACGAGGCCATGGAGACTTACGGCTCGGACAAGCCCGACCTCCGGTTCGAGCTTCCGCTCGTCGATTTTTCCCAGTTCGCCGGCGAATCAGACTTTGAAGCGCTCAAGTCAGCGGAAACAGTGAAAGCGATTGTTGTGCCGCAGGCTGAGGGGTATTCGCGAAAAGTGATCGATCAGTTGACTTCTTTTGTAAAGGACTATTCATCGCAGGAGAAGAAGGCGCCCCTCGGCGGGCTTGCGTGGATGCGGTGTGTTGACGGCGATCTTACCGGCGGGGTATCGAAGTTCTTCAGTGAGGAGCTTCGTCAAAAGGTTATTGAGTCGTTGGGGATGGCAGAGGGTGATCTTCTCTTGGCGGCCGGCGGGGTGCGTGACACGGTCCTCTCTACCATGGGCGCCCTCCGGCTGGAAATTGCCCATTTACATCTCCACGGCTCGAGGATGCGGAAATACTGGAGAGCGATCCCGGCGCTGCCCGTTCACTGGCCTACGATCTGGTGATCAACGGCTGGGAGATCGCCGGCGGTTCCATCAGAAATCACGATCCAAAAGTCCAGCTGAAAATCTTCGATCTTCTCGGTATCCCAGAAAAAGAAGCGAGGGAGAAGTTCGGTTTCCTGTTGGACGGACTCAGTTACGGCGCACCGCCCCACGGAGGTATCGCCTTCGGGTTTGACAGACTTGTGATGGTTCTCGCCGGCGCGAAGCAGATCAGGGACGTCATTGCGTTCCCCAAGACTACCAGCGCCCTGAGCCTCATGGACGGTTCACCCAGCGACGTGCCGAAGAATCAGCTCGAAGAGTTGGGGCTCGAGGTTAGGGAGCGGAAATCAGAAACTTAAGATGGGGATACTGGAACCGTATCAAACGTAGTCTCTCAGTCTGACGCAGGCCGCTGAGCATCTTCGCGAGCCGCAAGACCGACCGCTCTACCGGCACCCAATGTTTCGGCAAAACTGAAACAAGCCCTTCCCTCATCTATAGTCCACCTCCCCAACTATGACAACTTAACTAACAGTTGTTACCGGAATAACAGTAAGTTTCGGTGCATAAAGCTACTGATTGGCCATTAGAGTACTATTTGAAGAATCTATTACCGCAACACCAGTAAAATATTGCGTCTATCTGGTTTCAGTTGTAATATTAGATAATGATAGGACGTTTTTACCGCCCAAGCGGTAAGTATCAATCTTGAAGAAAGGAAATAAATGAACGAACTGTCGACGGTAGGAAGGATTGTACATTACCATCGCAAAAGGAGTGGTTTGTCGAGAGAGGCGCTGTCGCGTATAGCTGGCGTAGGGAAAACAGCTATTTTCGATATTGAACATGGCAAGACTACATGTCGGTTGGATATCCTCAACAGGATTCTCGCCACACTGAACATTCGAATGCGGCTTGATAGTCCCCTAATGAATGAATACGAGGCGTCGCAGAATGCGTAAGGCGAGAATCTTGGTTGATGGTGTGCTGGCAGGCTATCTGACTGAAGAGCAAAAAGGCGGCCCCTACCAGTTTGCTTACGAAACCGACTATGCCGGAGCGGTGGTCTCACTTACCATGCCCCTCGGTCAATCTTCATACGTCTTCGAGCGCTTTCCACCATTCTTTGATGGCCTCCTCCCAGAAGGCGTCATGCTGGAAGGACTGCTGAGGCAACAGAAGATTGATCAGTTCGACTATTTCAGTCAGTTGGTAGCTGTTGGACGAGATCTTGTGGGAGCCGTCACCGTGGAGGAAGAGGAGTGAATCGCTGCCCGATCACCTACGAAGTGTGCGGAGAAGAGAGGTACTCCCGTCGCGGTCTTAATCTGCTTTCAAGGGGGCTCACTCACCTGAACGACTTGCCCTACACGGCGCAGGAACAGAGGGAAGAGGCGGTGGCTAGAACGGCGAGGATGTCAATCCAGGGCGTTCAGCCGAAACTTAGTGCCAGACTGAAGGTGAGGGAGGGAAGTCTTGAGGTTGTGGATATTGGAGGCAGGTACATCCTGAAACCCCAGAGCGCCCTCTACCCCGAGGTTCCTGAGAACGAGGATCTGACAATGAAGCTCGCCGCAACTGTGGGAATTGAGACACCGTCACACGGTATGATCTATTCGAAAGATGGGACGAGGACGTACTTTATTCGTCGGTTCGATAGATTTGGTCGGAAGAGAAAACTGCCAGTTGAAGACTTAGCGCAACTCTCCGGCGCCACGCGCGACACGAAGTACACCTCCTCCATGGAGAAAGCATCCCATATTCTTGATTTCTGCACCTTTCCCGTTTTAGAGAAGCTGAAGTTCTTTCGGCTGACTCTCTTCTGTTTTCTCACGGGCAATGAAGACATGCACCTCAAGAATTTCTCGCTGATTACGCAGAACTCGAAAATTGAACTGTCTCCCGCCTACGATCTGCTCAATACTACCCTTATTTTGCCCAATCCACAGGAGGAGACGGCACTGCCGCTCAACGGCAAACGGAGAAATCTGACGAGGCACGATCTTGTGGATTACTTTGCATTAGAGCGGCTCAATCTTCCCTCGACCGCCGCAGATGATGTATTGAACGCAGTCCAGCGAGGCCTTGGTGACTGGGAAGAGATGATCCAGGCAAGTTTCCTCTCTGACAGCGCGAGACAGGCGTATCTGGATCTGACTAACCAGAGAGCTGTGGTTCTGGGACTTTCTTCGTAAGCTAAACCAGTTTTCGGGGAACTGGAATCATCTTTATCGATTACATTTTGAAAAACCGTTGAAACGGTTTTGTCTCTTTCCAATTCAACCTTGCGAAGGTTGGGAACCTTCGCAAGGTTTGTTATTGGCTTAAGCCGGGGGTTAATAGATCCCTCAAGTCAATAACCACTTAACAGTTTCTCTCCAAAATATCGTCTAAATGATTTTTTTTGAAAATCTATATTGAGCCATCTCATGAACGGATGAAGAAACTAAAAGGAGAATAGAATGAAACGATATATGATGTTTTTTGCAATTATGGCGGTAAGCTGTACACCATCCAATGAGAAAGGGGTAGAAGGGGCGTGGCAATATGTTTCGGGTAGTTATGTATCTGGGGATTCCACGACCACCCTGACCAGTGATGATCTGAAATCAATCAAAATATATGGAGATAATCACTATTCAGTTGTGACTCAAGATCTCTCAAATGATGAAGTTTTTCCCCATAGTGGATTGTACAAAGTAGATGGCGATTCATATACGGAATTGTTCAAAATTCACCATAACCCAAACATGATTGAAAAGTCGGAAACTTTTAAATACCGGCTAGATAATAATCAATTAATCATTTCGAGTGATTACATGCAAGAAACTTGGGTAAGATTAGAATAAATGAAGCGTCTGTAACCCGATCAAAGAAGAAATGAATGAACTAGGGGTCTACACGCCAGTCGGCGGACGTCTCTACGAATAAGTTTTACGAATCGTGAATTACCATTCCTGTCTCATGACGGTGAATGGCACCTCTTGGGGGAATGGTGGAATTATTCCAGGAAGTCTTTCACGATAGATCGGAGGTGTCCGCTGTCACTCTCATAAAATGCCCCTACCTCCCCGCAGTCCACATCCAGTATTGCTGTAACCTCTCCGTTCTTTATCACCGGCACCACGATCTCCGATCTCGTCTCCGAGTCGCAAGCGATGTAGCCGGGGAACCGCTCAACGTCATCCACAACGAGCGTCTCACCCTTTTCAGCGGCCACACCGCAGACGCCCTTTCCGAAGGGAATCGTGCCGCACGCCATCACATCGCCCTGATAAGGGCCGATGGTGAGAATATCCGGCTTTGAGACGATATAGAATCCGACGAAAACGAATTCCGGGAAATGGTGCTTCAGCGCCCAACTGATGAGGGCCATCTTGCCAATATCATCCACTTCATATTTCCCCTCGCCGTTGCCGATAAGGGCTTCGAGTGTTGTGATTACCTCTTGGTATCTTTCTGTTTTAGCGGTCATGAAGATATCTAATCTAATGAAAAAGCGGCGACGTGAGGGTGAACGGACGGGATCATAAAAAACCCCCGTGTGGCTAGGCACGGGGGCTGGGGCTTTCATTCTACCAAATAGGAGGGAAAATG
>LUME01000110.1_pt2 | contig 12797 bp, 13 predicted proteins | sample 729951 | NCBI WGS metagenome assembly LUME01 (sample SAMN03860271, study PRJNA289734) | marine metagenome | biome: seawater column; feature: ocean; material: water; isolation source: Red Sea water column Station 34 - depth 200m | place: Saudi Arabia: Red Sea | collected 2011-10-15 | depth 200 m | reverse complement strand
TCAAACAGATCATTGATGACACTACTGAACTGCGCGTATCGCGGTGCAAAACTGTAACCGCATAGATCCAGTAAGGCGAAGTTAACATGATTGACACCGTGTGTATCTGTCGAGAGTACGTCAGGTTTGATTTCACTGCTGTTGGATTGTAACAGGTCATAAATATAGTGTGATTCGTGCTCGTTGGAACCGATGATCCGAGCATTGAGGGCGCTGTGGTTGGCCACCAGTGTCATGGCCGTGATCCCTTTGTTGGTGCCGAAATACTTAGAGGAGTACCGGGTTTTAAAGGTTTCCAGATGGGTTTCGAATTTCTGACCATCCGCACTGGCATGCAGCTGGTCCTCCTGAATATGGTAGTGGCGGAAGATGGGTAGCGCTGCAACCGCATTATTGATCACGTCGCTGGCGTCATGCAGCGTTTCAGGCCGGATATAGTTGGCCTGCACCGTACTCAGGTGTTCATAGCTTCGATCGGAGATCTGCGCCATGCCATACACACCACGGTGAGTGGCGTTGGCAATCAGAATGGCCAGTAAATCATCCTGATGAGTGAACCCTTGTTTTTGTATCGGAAGTACATGAGTCAGACATTTCATGAACCCGGTTTCGCGCTCTACATACCGCAGTACATCCGCGATACCGACCGGTTGCATTCGCTTAAAAAAGGGATTGTTGACCAGAGATGTAGCGCTTTTGGTCGGCAGACGCCAGCGGGTACCGGTACGATTTTTCATGATCACATTTCGATTGTCTCCCTCATCAATATGGAGAGCAACGTCTTTGAGTGCACTTTCCAGCCGGTGTTGTTTCTCCTGTAACAATAACTCTGCGGGCTGTTTTAGTCTGTCCAGTGTTGATGAGGCCAGCAAGGTATCCTGCGATGTCTGGGGGATCAGGTCGTCTTCCAGTGCGCGGTATTTGGTAACATTTGGCAAATAAATGCGTCCATTCAGTCGTGAGGTTAACTGCCGGTAGAGCAGCCATTCGTAACGTTGCGGGTTAACGTTATCCTGTTTAACCAACCATGGGAGGTGCTTTTTCGGGATGAGCGACGTATCCATCGTCTTCAGTGGTCCACCGAATGCGATTTCCGTCTGCATCTGTTGAAGTTGGGCGACGACGGCTTCTGAGCCTTTACCGGCCTCACATTCAAGGCACAAGAACACCTGCCTTAACAGTTGCTCCAGGAGATTGCATTGTTCATCGTAATGTTGCCACTGGTACTCTTCCACGGTCCGTTTCTGTTTTTTCAGGTAAAGGCAGAGGGTCTGGATATCCCTGTCATTCATGACCTTCAATGCCTGTTGTCTGACTACTGAGAAGGGTTGATTATCATCAATGTTCTCATCCACAAACAGATGCAGTAACTCTGCCGCTTTCGTGACATTGTCCGCGGCTGACTGCCAGGACAGGAACACTGCTTGTTGTGCAAAGGTGTTGGCAGCTTCTTGTTGCTTGCGGATATGGTAAATGAACCCATCAGTTAACCGTTCCAGTGCCAGTTGTATCCGCTCTGTCAGGTGACATAGCAACCATAGATGCTGCTGTGCGCGTTTGAATCGTTTGAGTTTACTACCGTAATAGTTGATGAGCTCACCGAAGTGTTGTCGATTTTTAAGAGACAGATTAAGCCCATCGATAACGCCATTGATTTGCGTGCGCCATGGCGCTAACTGATGATAAAGGGCAAGCTCTTTTTTAAGTTCAGGTACGGTCAGACTTTTTGCACCGCCTCTGAGCTGGTTCAGGCTTAGTCCGTCATCAATGGCTGTTATGCTGTCCAGAAAGACGTGAAGTTCAGGACTGGTGAGTTGATTAAGTTGGTGCGCCAGGTCTTTTCTGACCTGCTGCATCGCTCTGCTTATCAGTCTCTGGAGTACGGTGTACCTAGGGATAGCAATGCTGTGACTGGTTAGGAATTCAATAGCAGTATCAAAGAGGTAACGCGGCTCCAGCCAGGCATTGCCCACCTGAACAAGGTGGTCGAAAAGAGAATTGAAGTGCTGACTTTCGTCCCATTTGTGATAACCAGCAAGGTCTAATACTTTTGCGTAGAGTCGATCTTTTTGTTTTTGTGAGGGAGTGAATGGTCTGAGCCCCTTGCCGCCAAGCAGCTCTTTACTGATGAACATTAAATCCTTAGAAACCTGCGAGTAAGCGATATCTAGGATGACGGGCTTTGATTTGAAGTATCCCAAAATCGCGACAAAGTAACATCTATGAGCTCTGAGACGAATTGACCGAAAAACTGCCAATTCCGCATCGTTCAGAGAAAAGTACAGACGTTGTTCTTCGATTGAAAAAATGGGTGGGGAATAAAGATCTGCCTGTTCTGCTCTCGTGAGAATAGTAATTTCGTTTTTGATGGCCATATCAGGGCTGTTCCGTATTAAATGTACGATATTTACCTAATTTGCCACACTTATAAGTAGTAACCCACCTCCGCAGCCATTTATTGGTGTGGTCTACAGAGGATTAAGTCTTTTTAGAGGGGAAAATCCCTAGAACCCCTTCTTGGTGTGTCATGGTCTGCTCCTCGATGCCTTAGCCAATATCCAGGCGCTTGCTGGCGTCTCGCAGCCGCTCGTTGCCTCGGAAGTCGTATTTCTGGGTTGTCGTGAGACTTGCATGGCCCATGGCGTCTTTTACTGTAATGAGGTCTTCCCCATTGCCCAGCATCGAGGACGCAAAGGTTCGCCGGAGGTCGTGGGGAGCGCACTTTTCAATACCGGCCTGAACTCTGCGCGTGTTAAGGATGTGGTAGACAGCCTGGCTTGAAAGACGGTCATAGGTCAGGTCGTCATACCGGCGCACACGAGAAAATAGTGGTCCAGGAACATCGCCTCGCACCTCCTCTACCCATACCTCCAGGCGTCGGAAAGCTCCGTCTGGAAGAAAGGCCAGTCGTTCCTTGTTGCCTTTGCCCAGAACCTTCAGAGAGCGCTCCTTGCGGTCGTAGTCGGACAAATTGAGGGCCACAACTTCTGCTCGACGCAGGCCGCAGCCAACCAGTATGGAAAGAATCGCGCCGTCGCGGACCCCAATTGCAGAGGTGTCGCTTTCACATGTGAAAAAAAGTTGCCTGACTTCAGCAGGATCCAGTGCTCTCCCCTTTGGAAGACGAGAGCCACGAACTGACTTGACCTGCTTTATATGCTGGTAGGAATCGGTATCAATGAGCTTGAGGGTCCATGCTTCGAGCGCGACGCCTTTGATGGCCGCCAAGTAGTTGTTAATGGTAGCTGGCGCTTTTGCGGCGTCACTCAACATCGTCAGGATGGCTTGAACATGGTGTCTACGAAGCATTCCCCACGGGCAGTTCCGCAGGCTCTCAAACCCCATCATTCTTGCCATATTGTTGAGGAACGACCCCATAGACAAACGGCTCGACTCGGCCTGGAGGCTCATTAGATAGGATATTGCGGGATTCTTTTCGACAGCGCCAACGCTGGTTCCTGCCGCTTCAGCGCTAAGGGCCGCAAATGTTGGCGATGCAGGTAGGAAGGTCGGCTCTTGCCCGCGGTCATTGTTCTGATGGGACATAATTGCTACCTCTTAACGCCCGCTGCAACCAGCACCCAATACCACATTTTGCTCGCCAAGCTCCTTTCCGCGCATATATCTTGCGTTTCGAGGCTTTGTATCAACGGTTCGTATTTGTCTGGATCCGTCAGCAGCTCGTAAACCGTTCTGTTCGGCTTGCGAATCTCTTTATTCGGGGTGTAGCCGTGCTTGTCCTGGAGGTACTTCGCCACAGCACCGCTCCTGGACTCGCCAAAATAGCAGTGAACGAAGATTTCCTCGCGACCAGCGGCCACCAGGTCATCAATATGGCTTGCCAGTTTGCGGGCTTGCCCAGAGCAGATGTAGGAGGCGTAGTTGAGCCTGAAGGCTCCCTTCATCGCCTTTATCGTGGACTCTGAGTAACCCCCATCGTAGAACGATTCTCGGTAAACGGACTCCCAGCGGGGAAGGGCGGCCAATGGCTTGTCTGGGTCGGTGATGGAGATGATCGCGCTACCTGGGGTGGGAGTCATGCGCTCCGCTTCCGCCTGACTTAGAAATGTGACCACTTTCATAACGAGACTGTCCCGAGAGCGGCACTGAGCTGATGCTGCTGGCCTTCAGTACAAGGGCTAAACCGGACGAAACGACCACCTTCTGTTATCAGCTCATCGAACCGGCCATCAGTATCTCGGTAGTAAACCTTCCTATGACCGATGCCACCTCTGATGCTTTCGCCGAGCTGGCGAACGACGCGCTCTGCATCATTCGTAACTGAGCGACCTTCATCCCGGTCCACAAGGATGATCCGCGTGTCCGTAATCTCGGCCACGCAGTAATTCGATAACTGCTGCTTCGGCAATGCGTCCTCCTCAATTTCTAACGAGCAATACCACCAGTTACCCTACTCTATAATCTCTACTTTTTCAAAGATACATTTTAATAAGTAGACGATTTATGATATTACCGTTATTATCGTAACCGTAATTACCGTAATACGGTGAGGTTGCATTTTTCTCGATGCCGGTATCCTGAAGGAATGGTTCGGTCGCGAGATTGGAGTGAGATAACGAATGAGCAAAATGATTTTTTTATGCACGGCCATACTGGTCTCGATGGCGAGTAATGCTGCGGCCAAGGTTACGGTGCTGGATGACACCGAGTCTTACCTGCGGCTTCAAGTGAAGGAGATGTACGTTCTCGGTGACAACGACACATTGATTGATGCGAGGAATATCTCGATAGAACAGTCAAAGAAGTCGGCCTCTGACTTTGCTGGGAACTATGTGGAGCAGTCGCTGGTGGTAAATGGCAGGAGCATTAGCGAGCAACATATCCGGGTGTTGACGGCTGGTTACCTTGAAGTCCTGGAAACCTCGGAGGAAAAGACGCTGAATGACGAAGGACATTTAACACTTATCACCACGTCCACAGTTCGTTTATCCAAGGAATCTATAGAAAAAGGAATTGCTCAACTTCGGAATGGGACCAGAAGCACTGATGAACTCCAGCGCCTGGAAAGCGAAAACCAGCAGCTCCGGTCAGAGCTGGCACAGGTCGCCGCACTGCTGGAAAACAGTTCAGGTCACGATACTGACACACGCCCTGCTCTGGCCGAACGTAGAGATACTCTGGTTAAAAAATTGGAACAGCGCCGTTCGATGGTCCGCCACTACTTTGAGCAAGGGGTGTTGCTGGACAAAGCGAGAAGCGATGACCTGGCATTTGAGACAGCTAGGTTCCGCTTTAAATATGAAATCCTGGAGCACTTCAAGCAGAACACGGAAATATCCCTGTCTGAACCAGAGTTTATTGATAATGGCGACGGCACTTATGACATGCGTGTTTTCGTTGGATGGCATACCCCTATACCAAACACCCTGTCCTTCTGGAGCACCTACTTCAATTATGTTGAACCAGCTCCCGAGAATGAATTCACGCTACTTATGACAAGCCATGAGAACACTCGGAATTCACAAAAACATTCGTTCTCACATTATCTATACGAGGAAGTAACGAAAACACATTTTTCTATTCGCGTCACAGCCGAGGGCTACTCTGTCGAGCTTCCTATATCGGCTATCGTCGATGTCTTTGGGTATCTGCGGCCAGAGAGTGGGTACATATTCAAACTTCAGTATAAGGCTGACAGTGACACTGTGGATTTCGTGCATCGTGGCATCGAGAACCCAGTGACGATTAGCGGCATACCGTCGGCAGAACTTAGTCAATTAACCAGACTGTCTGCTGAAGTCGTGATACATCCGGAATCGGATTAAACGGAGGCTCTTATGATTAAGATACCTTTATTGGCTGGAATTGCCCTCACTCTGATCTCATTGACTTGCAGAGCAGAGCGTCCTGCATGGGTGGACGACTCGGAGCACCCTTCGCATCAGCATTCTCAGTCGTACTGCGCCCCGATAACCAACCAGGTTTACGATGCAAAACTGATCGCTGGAGCCAAAGTACGCGGTGCAATAGCGCAGGCTCTCGACAGCTATGTTACTGCCACCAGCTCCTTCGTGAAACGTAGCACCGAAACTAAAGCTGATGAGGTTCTAAGCGAACAGCTTGTTGAGAAAATAGAGGTAAGGAGTAACCACACGTTATCAGGATTCACTGTTATTCGTCAGGGCGTCTACTCAATAGAAGGACGGAAACATTTTTGCATTTGGGCTGGAATAGCGACGGGACTGTAATGCGCTTGCATTTTTCAGCTTCCTGTTATTCTCGAATAGATAGATACATTTTTAGTTAACCACGACGCAAGGGGAAAACCATGAAAAATAAAATCAGCTTAGCTGTCATTATCGCAACTACTGGAATGACTTTAGCTGGGTGTTCTAGCACTCCTACCGCCGACGAAATTGCGGAAAGAGAAGCTGAGGCTCAAGAGATTCGCCGCGATGCGGCCATGGAAAGAATGGAGCACGAACAAGAGCAGATAGAGGACTTGATGGATACCGTTCCAGATTGGGCCATTACCCCTCCTCAATCAGATTCTGAGGGGGTTTACGCGGTTGGAATGGGTAAGAGCAAATCACTGGATACGGCATTAAAAAAGGCCAGCCTGCAAGCGCAGTACGCTTTGGCAAAAGCCTATAAGCAGGAGTTGTCTGGTAATGAGCGTTCCTATGTCCAGGACAATGCGAATATTGGAGTAACAGAACAATATACCCAGCTTATTGATACGCTGGTTGATAGCGTTCGTGTAGTTGGTTTTCGCGTGATCGAACAAGAGGTGGTCCCGCTTCAGGGCAACTTCAACGCATATACTCTGGTTAAGCTGCCTTATGAGCAATTCAACACCATGCTTCAGCAGAGCAAGAACGAAACAACCAGCACTGACATTCGGCTGGCGTTCAAGGAGCTAGAGGAGCGTTTGGAGAAGCGCCGGGTAAGTCGAGAGGCGCAGTCTACTGAAAGCACCTCTTTGGATATTGCAATGCCAGCAGATGAACCGAAGGGCGATTTGTAGGTTTGGTGTCCCTAATTACATGGATTTCATGTGTGAAAAACAAAAAAGCTCGACTCAATTAGGTCGAGCTTTTATTGCCTTTCTGTCAGGCCGAGAATCTACTTGCCAGCCTCAAGAATTGGCAACCCCGCCTCTGTTGGGATATAAATTCTCTCCCCCTTGCCGTCCTGCAACCCTTTAATCCAAACATACCGAAGGTATTCTTCATTACCTTTGAGCGAGGCACCAATAATTTGGTTGGCTTCAGCAGCAGCTTTCGCTCGCTCAATGTCAGCAGCACCTTCAGCTTTTGCCTGTTCTATTTTTGCCAAGCCTTCAGCTTTTGCCAAGGTGACCCTAGCTTTTGCTTGCATCAAAGCGGCCTGTTCTTTGGCCTTAGCTTCCTCAATCAATATTTGCTTCGACCACTCAGCCTCTTTTAGTGCCGCCCGACCATTAAGCTCCATTTTATATACGTTGTATTTCGGCCACCCCCAGAGGGCCAATATGAGCAGAGCAATACCGGCGATGACCAGCACCAATAAAGAACCTAGAGCCATCGCTTGCCTGTTTCTATACATACATCTACCTCACATGGTTAGAAAGACCTTCACCGTAGCACGAGGACGCCTACATACAGCCACTTGGAACTGACCGTTTTGGGCAGTTAAGCAGCTTCTGTTAAATATACTGAGATAGAGCAGGAATCAGCGGGGACTCAGAATTCGCGCTATACGTAGCAGAAACCCAAACAGGTTCACGAATAATGTGCTCCAGAATCATACCCTCTGAACTAAAAAGCGGGGTTAACGGGGCATCGGAATCGAAGATGATAAAATTATCGCCCTGAATAGAGTTACACTCTTTGCAAGGAACTGTGAAGTACGCACTTTTTAACGTTCGGGAGTAACGTTTCTCAAATCCAAGGTGTGGCGTAAGAAGCACATCCTCCAGCTCAAAGTTTCCGCCTTCAATATAACCGTATGTGATAAGCGCACCCCCAAAACCGAATGAAGCAAGAGTGCTAACCTTTGTCGGGCTAAAGCACTTCCAGCAGTGACAAGTTGTGCTGATGATATATAGCGGGGGTCTTATAAAAACTTCGTGAAGAGTGTGAGGATCCAGCCATCTTTGGAATCGTTTTACCTCTCTTCCTTCTGGTATATACCAACGCCTCGCGGATTTATCCCACCTTGCACCTAGAGCTTTTGCTTCTTCCTTTTCATGGAACGGAACATAAATGTATTTGCGAGCCAACAATATTGAAGAAAGCTCTAAATCGACTTTGGATCGCTTACTAATGCTTCGCTGAACATCGCAGGTGACCTTGGTATTGCCCGTCAGTAGCCCCTTGAGAAATTTCATACCTAAAACCTTAGTGCCTATGGGTAACATGCAGAACGCCTTCCCTGAATTCAGTGCCTATTTTTCTGAATCCTCTGATTATCCCTTTGTTTATTAGGAAACCCCAAGTCTGAAATTGTCCGTTTGGGGCGCATAAGGAAAGCAACTTTCACATGTGAAAGAGGTGCAATGATGAGAACCGCATTACGTTGTCAAAAGGCTAATTATCTGTTCCCGAATTTTCTTTTTCAGAACAATTCCGCGCCCCAGTGCAATCAAGGTTAATCCAACACCCAGGCAAATGAGGGTGAACACAAGCCCAAGCGATAGCCAGATGGAGAGTACAGCAATCAAGAGAAAAACAACTCCAGTTATGGTTGGAATATAACCGAATATGGATGGGAGTGCTGACTCCCCGAAGTCTTTGACCTTCTTAGTCTGATTGATGTATCCGAAACCGAAAAACTTGCCAGAGTAATTATCATTAAGCCCAGCAACTACGATTTTATCTCCTCGCCTTACAACCCACGGATCTTCCGTTGTAAGGTCTACAACCTTTGATGCACTATCAATTTCCAAGATGACCCGGCAATTGTTAATAGACCTGAAAGATAAAACTTCCCCCTCTATTTTTCTTATTGTCTTTAATTCTTTAGCACTAACTCTATAAGACATCACTATACCTATAATTCGCCAATTCTTTACACCATGCCAGTCTTAATATTTATCTAGCTCCGCATTAATGTCTTCGATGAATTGCTCCATGTCTGGAACAACACCATTATCAGAAGGTGTGTAGAAAACACCAATTAACACACCATTATTTTTCAAAGAAGGGACAAGCTCTGTCATCAACTCGTCAACGGGAAATGATTTAACTTCATATCCTTCCCACTCGCCCCCTGCGCACATATCAGCGTATTCCTTGGCAGGCCAAACTGGGAATACTTTCTCCCCGTCTTCTGTCGAAGCTAAAGCCCATCCATCTTTATAAAGCCCCCATACAACCTCCCAGTCAGCAACAACCTTTATAAAATGTTGATACCGTTTCGGTCCCGGCAACGCGACTATTGCGTCAGTTTGTGTTCTACTCAATATCCTTACCATCACAACCTTCCTCCGCAGTGCGGTCACCTAAAAGAGCACGCCATATAGCTCGCTGGTTAAAAAACAATCATGTTGTCTAGCTCCACGCGAAATCCTTTCTTATTATCCTCTAATATGGACAGTTCTATACCTAAATCAGAACGCCCTTCTTCCCTCGTCCAAAGTGGAGACCTAACAGACCACTCCCGTTGAACAGGGTTATCAACTTCAATAACATCCAATTCGTCATAGACGCTATCAGGTGGGGTAATGATTGTGCAGCCGTAGTCGCCTATAGCGTACACTATTTCCTCTTTCGGCAGTCTTTTACCGTTCGTGTACCTAACAAGTGCGTCGTACTCCTTATTAACTAGCATTTGAATAACCCGCTTGGTTCTTGCTTTTATCAACTCATCGTAATTCATGACTCATTACCTATTGTTTGGCTGCTGGCGTCGGTGAGCCACAACCGGCACCAGCGCCATCCCCCTAACCGCCTGAGATAGAAATCATCCCGTCTTCTTCACGTAGCGTGACACTCTTTTTTCAATAGTATTACTATCCATATCCATACATTCCCCTGCTTTTTTTGCCAGCAAAAGCGCTTCTTTGGATATTGTCTTCGATTCTTCCTCGATAATATCAATAAGGGTTTCTAGCGCTATGCCATACTCACCAGCATCAATGAATTCCTTTACTTCGTTAAATTCAGATTCAGTAAACGAATCAGCTAACACCGCGAGCAAACTGCCCAACGCATTTTCAATTTTCTGGTAATCATTCATCATCTTGGATTCCTCGGTACGTTTGTTGGAAAACCGGAAACAATATCACCATTAGGCTCTTGAATTACGCGGATATTAATCCCGTCTCTCATGCCCTCTGCAATAGTTCTTCCACCGCGTCCAGCTTTACGGAATGCGCTTGGGTCTGTAGCTATATCTGATATGGCGTGCATTATCTGGTCGTCAGACCAGCCTTGAGGAAACTCACTCTTTCCTGGTTTACCTGTTCCTGGGCGGTGCCCTCCACCCGTAGAGTCACCATCAAGAATATGTTTCCGGCGTTTCTGGCTCGCTAGGTCCACAAATCCATCTGTTGTCTTTGCACTCTTCGCTAAGTTATCAATTGCTCCATAATTTCCCGGCAAGAAAAGACCAGCAGTAAACAGCCCACCAGCAACCCACTTTTCTCCTGTACTGGTGCAGTCATTGGTAATGGTCTGGTAGGTGTCGTAGGCGTCCCACGCGCTCAGAGCGAACTCAACAGCAGCATAGGCCCCAATCAGCAGCGGAACGAATTCTCCAGTTGGGTCTGCATTCCCTATCGGATTGCTCAGCGCATAGGCGTAGGTGTTAATGCCTCCGGCCTGCCCAATCGGGTCACTGGTGATGTACCGCCCGGTCTCGGGGTCGTAGTAACGCCGCCAGTTATGGTGGAGACCTGTCTCGGCGTCGAAATACTGACCTGGGAACCGCAGGTTGAAGGTCGGCCCCTGGTTAGTGATGCTGGCCTTGCCGAATGGGTTGTAGTCCGCCTTCCAAACTACTTGGCCGCTGGCGTCGGTCAGTGCCTTCGGAGAGCCAAGATGATCGACGTGGACGTGATATGTCTGTCCTGATTGCACAAAGGCCAGTGGGGTGCCGTCGAGCCAGATGTATTCCGCCAGCACACTCCCCGAGACCGAGTCCATCTCTGCAATGAGGTTTCCGCTTCGGTCGTAGACCAGCAGCCGTGTATGGCCGTTGAGTGTCTTGGTGACCCGCTGATCGAGGTGGTTGTAGGTGTAGAGCGCGGTGTTACTCCCGACTGACGCACCCACCAGCCGGTTAAAGCTGTCATAGGTGAACACGTCCCCGCCGCGATCAACCATGTTCCCGTTGTCATCATAGGAATTGGTCACAGCGCCAGCTTCTAACAGCCAGTTGTTGCTGTAGCGGATGTCGTAGGTCTGGGTAACACCATCAGCCGCGAACGAGGTTCTGTTACCCGAAGCATCGTAGGTGTAATCCAGCAGCCCGTAAGAGCCGTCTGCGCCAGCAAGACGGTCAACCGCGTCATAGGTCAGGCTCTGGCTCAACGATGGCGTCAGCAAGTCGCTGATGTCCGAAATGTTGGAGTCAGCGGTGTAGCTGTAGGAAAGCGAGTGAACGCCAGGCACAGAAATGGCCGTGGTGCGGTAATTCAGATCGAGCGAACGGGTCTCTGTCAGGCCATTCCCATGAAGCATGGCTGTCACCGGACCAAAAGGCGCTCGCTCTACCTGAGCAGCCAGACTTGTGGTGGTGCCGCCGTGGGTTGTACTGACAGAACTGACCTCACCGGCAGCGTTGCGGCCATAAGCCACTACTCGACCGCTTGGGTAAGTGATTTGCTCGATAAGACCAGCGCCATCGTACTGATAGCTCGTGGTCAACACCTGCCCGTTGATGGTCCATGTTTCCGCTGAGAGCCAACCTTCCGGCGTGTAATCGAATGTGCGGATGCCGTTCCCGTCATCCACGGAAGTTAGGCGACCAATACCGTAGTCCGCAGCCGGGTCGTCATATCCATACTGGATGTCAGGTTCACCAGCCACACTACTCGATACCAGCACCGGCCTGTTGAGGGCGTCATAGGTGTAGCTGATGACCTGCCCTTTGGCATCGGTGCGCGTGGCGACGTTTCCTGCTTCATCGTAAGTGAACGTGGTGGTGCCGGTGTCTGGGCTCCGAACCTCTACGGTTTCACCAAAGCCGTTGTACTGGTAGTACGTTCTTCGGGAGCGAGGGTCTGTGACCCGGTAGACCTCGCCGGTATCCTCGTAGGTTATCTGGGTATCTTCACCGAGCGGATCCAGAATCTCCGTCTGGTGGTGAAAGCCATCATAGCCATAGGTGTATTGATCACCCTGCGGGTCGGTTTTCTCTACCAGGTTGGCAACAACATCGTAACCAAGCTGCGTCTGATTGCTGTAGGCGTCCTCGATGCCGGTGAGCCAACCTATCTCGTTGAACTCGCGCTGCTCAGTCCAGTGGAGCTGCCCAGCCGGGTCAATAAGGCTTTCCGTTGTGATGTTGCCAAGGCCATCCCGAGTGAATGTGCGCTTATTCCCCAGTGCATCCGTGGTTTCGATGAGGCGATGAGCACTGTCATAGTGGTAGGTGACAGTCACCCCGTTCGGCTTCGTCAGGCTGCTCAAGAGCCCCGCGTCGTCAAAGGCGTATATCGTCGTTCCTTCTGGCCCCGTGGTGCTCTGCAACCGCCCACGGAGGTCATAGGTGAGTGTCTGTACCACGCCGTTGGGGCCAATGATTTTCTGCGGATGGCCGTGGGCATCATGGTCCAGGTACTGCGTCACCTGCCCAAGCGCATTGGTTGTGCTGCTCAGGTTTCCCTGGCCGTCATAGGCGAACGTGGT
>LUME01000525.1_pt1 | contig 12820 bp, 9 predicted proteins | sample 729951 | NCBI WGS metagenome assembly LUME01 (sample SAMN03860271, study PRJNA289734) | marine metagenome | biome: seawater column; feature: ocean; material: water; isolation source: Red Sea water column Station 34 - depth 200m | place: Saudi Arabia: Red Sea | collected 2011-10-15 | depth 200 m | reverse complement strand
GGGTCCACGAGAACATCGAAGCGTTCGGCGGCGACCCCGGCCGGGTCACCATCGGAGGGGAGTCAGCCGGGGCGTTCAGCGTCACCAACATGCTGGCCATGTCGACCACTGACGGTTTGTTCCACCGGGCTATCGCCCAGAGTGGGGCCGCCCACCACACGTTTGACCCTGATGACGGACGCGAGATTGCCGGAAGTTTCCTGGACCAACTGGGTAGTCCGTCGGCTGACGACCTGATGTCCATGGACGTCAAACAGATACTGGAAGCCGCCGAGAAGGTTTCCGAGGAGAGTGGGCAGCAGACGGGCCGTAGTCAGGAGCCCTTCTATCCGGTGTGGGGCCACGAGGTCCTTCCCGACGACCCCCGGGACCTGATCGCAAGCGGGGCAGGGTCCGACGTGGCCCTGCTAACTGGCACCAACGAGGACGAGATGGCTCTGTGGGGAGTGTCGGCCATGGACGCCGACCAAGCGACCGAGATGGTGGCCAGAATCACCAACGACCCAGACGCCCTGGTCGACGTGTACCGACGACGGCTGAGTGATGCCACGCCCGGATGGGTGGCTTGTGCCATTGCGTCGGACCTGGTGTTCGGCATCCCGGCCGTCCGTCACGCCGAATACCGGAGTGCCCACGGCGCCGACACGTGGATGTACCGGTTCTCCTGGGACTCCCGGGCGTTCGACGGGCAGTTCGGCGCCGCCCACGCCCTCGAGATCCCCTTCACGTTCAATACCCTCGACCGGCCCGGCACCGACGCCTTCCTGGGTGAGGGGCCCCGGCCCGACGCACTGGCGGAGGCCGTACACGACGCCTGGATCGCCTTCATCCGGGACGGCAACCCGTCCACCCCCGCCCTCGGCGACTGGCCGGCGTACGAGCCCGGGTCCCGGGTCGTGATGGACCTCGACGACGAATGCGGCCTGCTGCACGACCCCGAGCCGGACGAGCGTCGCATCTGGGAGCACGCCTGGCGGGAACCGGTCCCGTGAGCGGGGACACGTTCCGCGTCCTCGTCATGGGCGGCACCCAGTTCAACGGGCTGGCGCTCGTCCACGAACTGGTCCGGGCCGGCCACGACGTCACCATCTGCAACCGCGGGAAGACGGAGGCCCCCCTGCCCGACGGCATCCGGCGACTCGTCGCCGACCGCTCCGACCACGACCAGGTCCGTGAGGCGCTGGCGGGCCAGGAGTTCGACGTGGTGCAGGACATGACCGCCTACCACCCCGGCGACGTCGAGCTCATGGTCGACCTCTTCGACGGTCGGGTCGGCCACTACGTGTTCGCCAGTTCGACGGTGATCTACGCCGCCGCCGACCTGCTGCCCATCACCGAGTCGCACCCCGTCGAGCGCGGCGACGCCCAGATCGAGTACGGCCTCCACAAGCTGCTCTGCGAGGACGTGCTTCTGGCCGCCCACGAGGAGCGGGGCTTCCCGGTCACGATCACGGCCTTCGCCATGGTCTACGGCCCCCGCAACATCATCCCGGACCGGGAGCAGCGGATGTTCGCCCGTCTCGAGGCCGGCCGGCCGGTCCTCGTCCCCGGCGACGGCCAGACCGTCGGCCAGGTCGGGCACGTCGACGACCAGGCCCGTGCCCTCACGGCGGTGATGCTGAACGAGGCGACCTTCGGCCGCCGCTACAACCTCACCGGTGCCGGCTACCACACCGATCTGGGCTACGTCCGCACCACCGCCGAGGTGCTCGGCGTCGAGCCGGACATCCGGCTCATCCCCCACGCGTTCATGGAGGAGTTCTGGGACGGCGGCATCGAGGTGGCCACGCCCGGCGGCGGGTCGGGTGAGACCCGCGCCAACATCGACATCCGCACCAGCGACGAGGCCCGGCGACGCCAGTCGGCCATCCGGCACCGGTTCCGGTTCGCCTCGGTCATACCCCGCCTGGCGCCCAACATCCACCGCTGGAACCGCAACGTGGTGTTCTCGATCGACGCCCTCCGCCAAGACACGGGCTGGGCGCCGCAGCACGACCTGGCCTCGATGGTCGAACAGACCCACGCCTGGCACGTCGCCACCGGCGGCCGGGAGTACGACTGGTCCTACGAGGACGGACTGCTGGACCTGCTGTAGCCGCGGGATGGTCGGAGGTGGGTCCGATCACCCGCGCAAGTGGGGACAAGCCCGTCTCCGTCCCACCTGGGGATGGAGGTTCAGGAAGGGAAGTGGCAGGCCACGAAGTGGTCCTCGACCAGTTCCCGAAGCACCGGCTCCTCGGTTGCGCACCGGTCGGTGGCACGGGGACACCGGGTCCGGAACCGGCACCCGGACGGCGGATGGATCGGTGACGGGATCTCGTCGCCGATGGCGGACTCGGACTCGTCCACGGTCGATGCCGGTTCGGGGGCGGACGCCAGCAGCACCCTCGTGTAGGGGTGGGCGGGAGACGAGTAGATGGCGTCGGCGTTTCCGACTTCGCACACCTTGCCGAGGTACATGACGATCACCCGGTCGCTGACGTTGCGGACCACCGACAGGTCGTGGCCGATAAACACAAGCGTCAGGCCGTAGCGGCTCTTCATCTCCTCGAGGAGGTTCAGGATCTGCGCCTGTACGGAGACGTCGAGGGCCGAGACGGGCTCGTCGCAGATGAGGATCTCGGGTTCGAGCACGACCGCCCTGGCGATGGAGATCCTCTGGCACTGCCCACCCGAGAACTCGTGTGGGCGCCGGTTGGCGGCCACGGTCGGGTCGATGCCTACGGCTTCGAGCACTTCGTCGACCCTGGCCCTGATCTGTTCGTCGTCAGCTTCCTCGGTCCAGATGTGGAGCCCCTCGCCGACGATGTCGCGTACCCGGCGGCGCGGGTTCAGCGACGAGATCGGATCCTGGAAGATCATCTGGAGCCGGGGCCGCACCTGCCGCAGGTTCTCGCCCACGAGGGCGGTCAACTCGGCCTCCCGGTCGGTTCCCGGGTCGAGCAGCACCCGTCCGGAGGTGGGAGCCGGCAACTGGACGATCGCCCGGGCCGTGGTGGACTTGCCGCAGCCCGACTCTCCGACGATGCCGAGCGTCTCGCCCCGACGGATGTCGAAGCTGACATCGGACACGGCGTGGACGACCTGATGGCGGCCTGCCGGGAACTCCATGACGAGGTTCTCGACCCGCAGGACCAGGTCGTCGTGGCCGCGAAGGTGGGCGGTGCCGCTCCCCGCCATCAGCCTTCTCCTCCCGATCGTCCCAGGTCGGCGACGGGAACATTGCGGGTGAATTGGCCCATGTCGAGGCCGGCGGCGGTGGTTCCGGCCGACTCGTTTGCTGCGCGCGCCTCGGTGCCTGACGGGGTGCCGACCGGGGCATGGCAGGCGCACAGGTGGCCGGCGCCGTGGGAGGTGAGACCAGGGCGGTCTGTGAGGCACTCGGTGATCGAGTAGCGGCACCTGGGGGCGAAGGGGCAGCCCTCGAGGAGGTCGATCACCTCCGGTGGCCGGCCGGGGATGGGTACCAACCGCGTGTGGCTGGGTGTGTCGATGCGGGGAATCGTCTCGAGCAGCGCCTCGGTGTAGGGGTGGCGCATCTCGGCGAAGAGGGTGTCGGTCGGGGCCTCCTCCATGGTGTGGCCGGCGTACATGACCATCACCTCGTCGGCGCGGCCTCTGACCACCCCGAGGTCGTGGGTGATGAGGATCATGGCCATGCCGCGGGCCCGGCGGAGGTCGTCGAGGAGGTCCAGGATGTGCTTCTGGACGGTCACGTCGAGTGCGGTGGTGGGTTCGTCGGCGATCAGGAGGCGTGGCGAACAGGCCAGCGCCATGGCGATCACGACCCGTTGGCGCAGCCCACCCGAGAGTTCGTGGGGGTACTGGGCGAGGCGCTTTCCCGGTTCGGGGATGCCGACCTGTTCGAGCAGGTCGCCGGCTTCGGCCAGGGCGTCGCGTCGACCCTTCTTCAGGTGGACCCGCAACGACTCGGCGATCTGCTCGCCCACCTTCTTGACCGGGTTCAACGAGGTCATCGGGTCCTGGAACACCATGGTCATCTCGACACCCCAGAAGTGCTTCTCCCGATTGGCGGCCATGGCGAACACGTCGCGGCCGTCGAAATGGGCCGCTCCCTGGATCTGCGCATACGAGGGAAGCAGGTTCATGAGGGCCTTGGCGGTCACCGACTTGCCGGAACCGGACTCTCCGACGATGCCGATGGTCTGGCCTTCCTCCAGGTCGAACGAGACCCCGTCGACGGCCCGCACCTTTCCCTGTTCGGTGCGGAATCCGACCCTCAGGTCCTGGACGCGCAGCAGGGGTCCGGCCATCTCAGCGACTCCCGATGCCGAGTTCGCGGACATCGAAATACTGGCGGAGTCGGTCACCGGCCAGGTTCAGCGCCAGCACGGTCAGGAACATGGCTCCGATCGGGAAGAAGGCGACCCAGGGTGCGGTCTGCAACGTTCGGAGTCCCGCGCCCATCTGGATCATCTTCCCCCACGAGAACCCGTCGGCCACCGACAGTCCCAGGTAGGCCAGGCCGCCCTCGGCGACGATCGTCAGGCCGAGGCCGAGCAGGAGCAGGGCGGACATCGGGATGAGGACGTTGGGCAGGATCTCGCGCACCATGACTCGTCGGTTCGTGGCGCCCAGCAGTCGGGCTGCGGACACAAACTCCCGTTCAGCGAACGCAATGGTGATGGCCCGGGCCAAGCGGGCCACCGACGGTATGACCACAATGCTCAGGGCGGCGGTGACGATCCACAGGCCCTGGCCAAAGAGCATGATGACCAGTAAGAACAGGACCAGAGTGGGGAAGCTCAGCATGACGTAGGTCATGAACCCCAGGGCCAGGTCAATCCAACCTCGGCGGTAGCCGCTGACTATTCCGATCGTCCCACCGACCAGGAATCCGGCCACGATCGAGAAGAACCCCACCATCAGCGAGACCCGGGCGCCCCAGATGGTTCGGGAGAAGATGTCCCGGCCGTTGCCATCCGTGCCGAACCACTGGTCCCAGGTCGGACCCGAATTCCGGGGTCCTATTCCGATCTGGTCCGGGTCGGAGATTGGGAGAAGCGGGGCAGCGATCGCCGCGGCCGTCACCAGCAGGATCCAACCGATCGACACCCAGAAGGTAATCCCGAGTCGGCGTTGGGCGGCCCGGTCGGCATCTGGCTCGGCACCGGCATCGGCCGGTGACCGCTTCCGCCAGTACTTCGCCGTCCGCGAACTCGGACTCGTGTGTTCGTTCGTATCAGCCGGCACGTCTCACCCTCGGGTCGAGGTACGAGTAGAGGAGGTCGACGCCGGTGTTGATGGCCACGAAGGCGGTTGACGAGATCGTTACTCCAGCAAGGACCACCGTGACGTCGTCCCGGATCGCGGATACGTACAACTCGCGTCCGAACCCCGGGATGGAGAAGATGCTCTCGATGATGATCGTGCCGCCGATCAAGGCCGACATGTTCAGACCCACCACGGTGATCATCCCGAACATCGACGGCCTCAGGACGTGGCGGAACATGATCCGGCGGTCCGACAGCCCCTTGGCCTTGGCCGTGATGACGAAGTCCTCCTGGAGGGTGGTGATCAGGTCGGTGCGGAGTAGACGCTGGTAGACCGCAGCCAACGGAATGCCGAGTGAGACTGCGGGAAGGATCAGGGAGTGGAGTCGGGAGAAGATGTTGTCGTCCATGAACCGGCTCGGGAAGATCTGCCATCGGACGATGAAGAAGTAGAACAGGATGACGGCGAGGGCGAAGCCGGGGATGGACAACAGGCCGAAGGCGCCGGCGGTCGATGCGCGGTCTAACGGCTGGTTGGCTCGGTAGGCGGCGGCCACACTCCACGGGATGGAGACCCCCAGGGCCACGACCACGGACATTCCCATGAGCAGTATCGACTTGGGGAGCCGTTCGGCGAGAATGGAACTCACCGGCATTTGGTTCGCGTACGAATCCCCGAAGTCCCCTTGGACCATCCCGCCGATCCAGTGCGCATACCGGACGGGCAACGGGTCGTCCAGGTGGTATTTCTCGCGAGCCTCGATGACCCTTTCGCATTCACCGATGCCGGTACCTGCAACGGTCCCGATGACGTCTTCGATCTCTCCGGCGACGACGGCGTCGCAGTCGACGGAGGCATAGAAGCCGACGACGTTGAAGAGGGGGTCGCCGATGACGTTCGTGGCCGAGAAGACCAGAAACGTGACAGCGGCCAGTACGCCGAGCATGAACGCCAGTCGGCGCATCAGATATTTCATTGGATGAAGGTGCCCCCGGAGTGAAGGGGGGGCGGCCGGCTTAGCCGGCCGCCCCCCGTCACACGCTTGTCAGAGGATCAAGTTGCGTCGTTACTCCTCAATCCACATGTGGGCCCAGGACGGATTGGCACTGTTGAGATGACACAAGGGCGAGGACCCATCCGGTAGGACGAAGCCGCAGACGTTCTTCACCTTCGTGTCGTATGCGTTCGTCCACATGGTGTGGGTCTGGAACAGGTAGGTGTAGCTGTCGTGGATGCTGACGGCCCACTCCTTCCAGAGTTCGACGTTCGCCTCACGGTCGGTACTGCCCCGTGCCTCGTACATCAACGCGTCCCGCTCCTCGTCGCAGTACCTCGGCCAGTTCAACGACAGTGCACCAACGGACTGACACTCCGTCCACAGGATGAAGCCATCCGGGTTACGGCTTCCGAACTGTCGCCAGGTAAGGAAGTCCCACATGCCGAGGATGGCGTGCGTGATGTGGTCGTCCTGGGGCAGCAGTCCGGAGTGTCGTGTTCCTGGACGACGTCCGGGTTATAGAACATCGACTCCGGGGTTGACGCCTGGTCCGCTGCCCTCAGAACGCCTGCGCCGATGAACTCGACGTAGTCGTCACGGGCGAATGCGTACGTGAGCGCCTTGCGGGCCCTGATGTCGTCGAACGGAGGCCTAGAAGAGTTCGCCATCGCGAAACTCTCCTCATAGTCGTCCGTCTCATACAACACGACATCGTCGAGCGCACGAAGCGTCAGGATGGCGTTCACGTTGGAGGTACCCATGACGTCGATGTCTCCGGCTGCCATAGCGCCCGCAGCGAGTTCGCCATCCGTGTAGATGTAGAACTCGACAGCGTCGAGGTGGGCGGGTTCACCCCAGTAGTCGGGGTTGCGGACGAATCGGGTCATCGAGTCCTGCACTCGGCTGTCGAACATGAACGGACCTGTGCCAACCGGCGCCTGGTTCAACGACGGATCGTCGGTAGCGGCCATCATGTACGCCAGCGAAGGAACGTTGCCCAACTGACCGGTGAACACACCGGGGCTCGAAGGCGTCCGTCTCCGGGTCATCTGCCACGAAGAACGCCCTGACGGCGATCCCGACGGTCGGGTCGTTGAGCTGCATCTTCAACGCATACAGGACTGCCTCGGCAGTCAACTCCGTCCCGTCGTGGAACTTGACCCCTTCCCGGATCTTGAAGTCCCATGTCGTGTAGTCGTCCGAATGCGTCCACGACTCGGCGAGGGATGGCACGTAGACACACCCGCACGGGTCGTCCGTCGCTACAACCAGGTAGTCGTAGACCGCTGTTCCCATCTGGTACGCGGAGACCGCGAACCGGTTGACGGCGGGGTTCAACCCGTCGGTTTCGGCTTCGAGGCCGATCCGCAGGGTCCCACCAGCCACTGGCTCCGGCCAGAAGTCCTCGGGTTCCATGCCGGTGGCGCCGATGACGCCGTCGACGAACAGGCTCATGCCCAGCATGTCGCCGTCGCCCATGGTCTCCCCTGCCGCGACCATCACGTTGCCGGCCTGATCATGGATCGGACCGGAGAACGGATGGAAGTCGCCGGCGATGATCTCGGCCTTGCGGGCCTCGACTGCCGCCACCACGTCGGCGTCGACGTCGTCGGCGATGGGCGCCAGGTCGACGATCCCGTCGGCCATCGACCCCCAGTAGTAGCCCGGCGTGTACGTGCCCGCAGTCGCCGCCTCGATGATCTCGGCATAGCGCGGACCCCAGTCCCACACCGGCGCCGTCAGGTACGCGTTCGGCGCGAACGCCGACATGTCCGAGTTGTACGACACCCAACGGGCGCCCGCCGCCTCGGCACGCTCACCGGCCGCCGTCGAGTCCTGGTGCATCGCGATCACGTCGGCACCCTTGTCCAGAAGCGCCTGCGCCGAGTCACCCTCGACGACCGGATCGAACCACGTCGACGTCCACGCGACCTCCACGGTCGCCGTCGGATTCACCTCGCGCACACCCAATGTGAACGCGTTGATCCCGCGGATCACCTCCGGGATCGGGAACGCCGCCACGTAGCCGATCTGGCCGGACTCGCTCGCCGAACCGGCGACCATGCCAGACAGGTACCGCGGCTCGTACATGCGGCCGAACGTGTTCCCGAAGTTCGTCTCGTTGGCCTTGTAGCCCGACACGTGGTCGAACACCACGTCCGGATACTCGGCCGCCAACGCCTCCATGTCGTCCATGTACCCGAACGACGTCCCGATGATCACGTTGAACCCGTCATCGATGAACTGGCGCACGAAGTCGGCGAAGTCCGACGTGCCCTCCGGCACCGACTCCACGAACGCCGTCTCCACGCCCGTCGCCGCCGCAGCAGCCTGACGACCCTGGTCGTGCGCCCACGTCCACCCGGCATCCCCCACCGGGCCCACGTAGATGAACGCCGCCTTGGTCTCGGCGGGCGCCGCCGGCGCCTCGGTCGTCGCCGGCGCCGCTGTCGTCGCCGGCGCCGCTGTCGTCGCCGGCGCCGCTGTCGTCTCGGAGGCACTGCCACTGTCGCCGTCGGAGCCACATGCCGCTCCGAGCATCATCAGGCTCAGTCCGATCGCCAGCAACCGGTGCAGGCGTCCCGTCCGCGTAAGGCCACTTCTCATCGATCCCCTCCTCGGGCTCGTCCACTCCGGTGACGCGCGTCACGCCCCCGGTGGTCCGGTCATCATCGTCGTTCGCTGGCGAGTAGGCAAGCCGAGACTGTCACGAATCCCGGCGACCCCGTAGCCTCCCGGCCCGTGGCCCCGGATCCGCACGACCTCGACCTGGACGACCGGGGCCTCGTCGTCCGCCCCGACCCCTCTCCGATGCCCGAGGCGCCGCACTCCCTCGCCGACCTGCTCGTCGACGGCGTCGACGAGCACCCCGGCCGCGAGGCCCTCATCGACCCGTACGCGCGCCTCACCTACCGGGAACTCGACGAACAGGTGGCCGCCGCCGCCGGCGGCCTGGCCGCACTCGGCGTCGGCGCCGGCGACCGGGTGGCCTGCAGCCTCCCCAACCGCAACGAACTGGTCGTCGCCTTCCTCGCGGTCCAGCGCCTCGGCGCCATCTGGTTGGGCGTCAACACCAATCTGGCGCCGACCGAGGTCCGCTGGATGCTCGATGACGCCGACGTGTCGGCGTTCATCTCCACCCCGGAGCGGGCCGACCCCATGGGGAACGACCGGGCCCTCACCGTCTCCCGCGACGGCACCGGCACGTGGAGCGACCTGGTCGCCGCCGGGCACCCAGACCCCCGGATGGCCGTCGACCCGCACGCCCCGGCGGCCATCAGCTACACGAGCGGCACCACCGGCCACCCCAAGGGCGCCGTCCACAGCCAGCACAACGTCCTCTGGTCGGCGATCAACAGCCGGACCGCCTATCCCGTCACGCCGGACGAGCGCCACGGAAACACCCTGGCCTGCACGATCCTGAACCTGCTCCTCCTCGGCCCGGTCTGGTCGTTCACCCGCGGCACGACTGCGGTACTCATCGACCGGACCGACCCCGTGGGCCTGACCGAGGCCGTTCAACGCGAACGGGTGACCCGGATCCTGCTGGTCCCGACGCTCGTCCACGACCTGGTCGAGCACCCCGACGTCACCCGCGCCGACCTGGCCGGACTCACCCACGTGGTCATCGGCGCCGCCCATACCCCGTCCGAACTGCGCCGTCGCTGGTTCGAGAAGTTCGGCTCCTGGCCGCTGGTCGGCTACGGCCTGACCGAGGCGCCGTCCGGCGTGGCCCGCGACCGCCGCGACGCCGACGGGACCGACCCCGACGCCGACGGCGCCGCCGGCCACCCGCTGGACCCGGTCGACATCGTGGTCCTCGACGAGGCGGGTCACGAGCGCCCGGTCGGCGAGGTCGGCGAGCTGTGCGTCCGACACCACACGGAGGGACGGTGGGCAGGCGTGTGGACGCCGATGCTGGGCTACTGGAACCGACCCGAGGCGACCCGGGAGGCCCTCCGCGGCGGCGTCCTCCACACCGGCGACCTGGGCCACCTCGATTCGGAGGGCCGCGTCTTCGTGAAGGGCCGCCAGAGCCAGTTGATCCTGCGCGGTGGCGCCAACGTGTACCCCGCCGAGGTCGAACGGGTGCTGCTCACGCACGCCGACGTCGAACAGGCCGTCGTCCTCGGCGTGCCCGACGACCGCCTGGGCGAGCGGGTCGCCGCCGCCGTGGTGCCGGGCGCCGGCCGGCAACCCGACGCCGACGACCTGGCTGCGCACTGCGCCACCGAGCTGGCCCGCTACAAGGTGCCCGACCGGTTCCTGCTGGTCGACGACCTGCCCCGCAACGCCATGGGCAAGGTGGTTCCCCGGGATCTGCTGCCCCGGTTCGCGGACTGACCGGCCGGCCGCTCAGTCGGCCGCCAACGGGACGACCGCATCCTCTTCCAGCACCACGCCGACGGTCGCCCCCGGGTCCGGCGCCTGCCCGACGGGAACCCACAGTTCCAGGCCGTCGAGCTCGAAACAGGCCTCCCCCCGGCCCGACCGGAACGCCACGCTCCGCACCACGGCGGGAACACCCTCGGCGTCGAGGCCCACCCGGTCGCCCCGGACCAGGACCGTCCCCGGCCCGTCCCCGAGCCGGCCGAGGGCACAGTGGCCGTCGGCGTCGAGGTCGACCAGGTTGCGGTGGCCGACGCTGCGGGCAACGCCCTCCGTCCGAGGGTCTGCCCACACCTCGGCCGGGGTGCCGATCCGCGCGATCCGGCCGCCGGCCATCACGGCGATCCGGTCGGCCAGTGCGAACGCCTCGTCGTGGTCGTGCGTGACGTGGACCGCCGACTGGCCAAGGCGCCGCAACAGCACCCCCAGTTCAGCGACCAGGTGGTCCCGGAGCGCCCGGTCGAGTGCTCCAAGCGGCTCATCGAGCAGCAGCAGGCGCGGCCCCGGTGCCAGCGACCGGGCCAGGGCCACCCGCTGGGCCTCGCCCCCCGAGAGCGTCCCGACCGCACGGTCGCCGCTGCCTGACAGCCCGACCAGCTCGAGTACCCGGTCGACGCGTTCGAGGCGCTGTGGCTCCGGCACGCCCGCCATGCGGAGGCCGAACGCCACGTTGCCGGCCACGTCGAGGTGCGGAAACAGCACGTGCTCCTGGAACATCAGGCCGATGTCGCGCTCGTGGGTCGGCACGGTGACCAGGTCCAGGCCGTCCCACGACACCCGCCCGGCATTCGGGGCCTGCAGGCCGGCCACGGTGCGCAGCAGGGTGGTCTTGCCGCACCCGCTGGGACCCAGCAGCACCACCACCTCGCCCGGAGCGACCGTGAGGTCGACGCCATCGAGCACGGTCGTGCCGTCGAAGGCCACCGACACGCCCTCGAGGCGCAGCCCCGACCCGGCACCGGTGCCCGTCACAGGTCCCCCCGGACCACGCCCGAACCCGACCGACCGCGGGACTCGATCACCAGCACACAGGCGGCAGTCAGCAGCATGAGCACGACCGCCAGCGCCATGGCCTGGCCGCGCAGCAGGTCACCGGGGGTGCCCAGCAGCCGGAACAGCGCCAGCGGGGCGGTCAGGCGGTCGGCCTGGCGGGGCAGGAACGACGTGGCGCCGAACTCGCCCAGCGAGACGGCGAACGAGAAGGCCGCACCCACGGCGACGGCACGGCCGGCGATCGGCAGGTCGACCTCGCGGAGCACCCGGCCCGGCGAGGCACCGAGGACGGCGGCGGCCTCGCGGAGGCGGTCGTCGATGCGCCGCAGCGTCGGCACCAGGGTGCGCATCACGAACGGGATGCCGACGAGGGCGTGGGCGACGGGCACCAGCCACCGCGAGGACCGCAGGTCCAGCGGCGGCTCGTCGAGGGCGACCAGCATCCCGAAGCCGAGGGTGACCGCCGAGACGCCGAGCGGCAGCATGAGGCCCAGGTCGAACAGGCGCGAGGCCCACGTGTGGCCGTGCACGACGACCAGCGAGGCGAGCCCGCCGACGACGACGGCCAGCCCCGTCGCCACGACGGCGAACAGCAGCGAGTTGCGTACGGCCACGAGGGCCGACACCGGAAGCAGGTCGACGCGTTCGGCGAGGGCGCCGTAGTGCCGCAGCGAGTAGCCGTCGCCGACCGCCAGCGACCGCTCGACGAGGACCAGCACCGGCAGCAGCAGCACACCCGCCAGCAGCCCCAGGTTGGCGGCCAGCAGCCGCGGGGACGGGCGGACGGCGCGACGGCCCGGCGGGTGCTCCGCCACCGACCGGCGCCGCTGCAGGCGGTTGGCGACCACCACCATGGCCACCACGGCCGCGGCCTGGACGACGGCCAGCGCCGTCGCCGACGCCAGGTCGCCGCGCCACACGGCGTGTCGCCAGACCTCGGTCTCGAGGGTGGCCCGGCGGGGGCCGCCGAGGATCAGGATGACGCCGAACGAGGTCGTGCAGAACAGGAACACGATCGAGGACGCCGCCGCGATGGCCGGCCAGAGCCGGGGAAGGGTGGCCGACCGGAAGGCCCGCCACGGCCCGGCGCCGAGCACCCGGGCCTGCTCCTCGATCCTCGGGTCGAGCCCCTCCCAGTAGGCGCCGACGGTCCGCAGCACGACCGCCACGTTGAAGAACACGTGGGCGGCGAGGATCGCCCAGACC
>LUME01001042.1_pt1 | contig 12896 bp, 13 predicted proteins | sample 729951 | NCBI WGS metagenome assembly LUME01 (sample SAMN03860271, study PRJNA289734) | marine metagenome | biome: seawater column; feature: ocean; material: water; isolation source: Red Sea water column Station 34 - depth 200m | place: Saudi Arabia: Red Sea | collected 2011-10-15 | depth 200 m | reverse complement strand
GCCGTCAGTAGGTACATCTGAAAAACGCGCTTTACTTAGCGATACATCGGCGATGCTATCTAAGTAGTAACCTTCGGCAAGTACATATTTAACCGGGTCGATTACGCGATTAGCGATACCTTTGGCAGATAGCATAGCGCTAAAAAGCGTTACCGAAATGTACTCGCCAATACTTAGAATACCGGCAGCGACATTATCAGGTGCAACACCAAGCAGTTTAATGCCTTCAAGGTGCTGTTTTAGTACTGATAGGTGGCTATTGATGAAGTCTACTACGCTTGCATGTGCAAACCCGTCGAGTTCTTCGTTTAGGTTGTTGGCGATGCCGGTAACCGTATCGTTCAACTTATTGAATAATGGTTGGAAATCTTCACCCGCGGCTGCTTGTTCACATAGAAGTGAAAGCGCGTTCGTTACCCCCTTTGGGGCAGAGAGTACAACCGCAGCACCGTCGGTTTGGTGGGTCGCCGTGCTAATCTCCATAACGCGCATGTATCGCGGTGCATCGGCTAGAGAAGAACCCCCAAACTTTAAGACTTTCATATGCTGCTCCTTAAGGTTACGCATGCTAAAACGTGTGTAAAAAAAAGCCCGCTCTGTGTTAGGCGGGCTTTCGTTGTCTTTTGCTTACTTGCACTAGTCAGCGACCGCCCTATTTAAGGTGGTAATCGACATAATGGTGGTGCCAATAAGTAGAATCTTTTTCATACAAGCAATTTGCCGTATAGACGTCTATATGTCAACCGCAGTTTTCACTACACTGTATTGCAAAAAGTGAAATACTCTACACGGAATATTGCTTATTAAGGCACACAAGGCTTACTTTGTTTTTTTTCCTAGCGATCATCCATGATATTTTGGGCAAGGAAATCAACCAGTAAACGAATCTTTGGCGCAACATTTCTATTGGAAGGAAATACTGCCCAAATAGCTTCTTGCTTGTCTTTATATTCGGGTAATACCTCTATCAACTCGCCGCGTGCCAATGCCTCACGTACATAAAAACCAGGTAGCTGGGTAAGCCCCAATCCTGCCAAAGCAGCGCTACAGAGTGCGTTGCCACTGTTGTATCGCACACGTCCTTGCACAGGCAACGTTTGCACTTCTTTATTTACAACGAACCTCCAGTTGGGTTGGGAGCCTACCAACAAAGTATGTTCCTTAAGCTCTTGTAGAGATTTTGGCATCGAGTGTTGAGAAAAATAGTCTTTACTGCCACATACAAACAAATGACGGGTAGCCAATTTTTTAGCAACCAGTGTCGAGTCTTCTAATTTGCCAATACGAATAGCGAGATCGAGACCAAGCTCAACAATATCGAGTTTTTCATTTGAGAACGTACACTGCACACTAATGCCAGCGTACTTTTGCATAAAGGTATTGAGCAATGGCGCGATGAATGCTTCGCCAAACGCCACCGGCGCAGTGAGTTTGATCAAGCCTTGCGGCGATGCTTGGAGTGCGCTAACACATAGCTGTGCATCTTCAAGGGCTTTTAAGGCAGGCAATGCCTGCTGAAAGTACTGAGTTCCCGCTTCAGTAAGCGATACGCTTCGCGTTGTGCGTTGCAATAATTTAACGCCAAGATGCTTCTCTAGTGACGAGACTTTCCGGCTTATTTGCGCTACCGATGTATCGAGCTTATTTGCAGCACCGGTAAAATTACCCACGTCTGCCACTGCACAAAACTCAGCTATACCTTCTAAATACTTCATTATTGCTACTCACAAATTTGAGCTTATTCAATATTAAACTTTTTTCACTACATAAATTCTATTTTGCCCAGCCAATTATTACAAATATGAAAAAGTGATTTACTAAAACTGTATTTATCAATAGTAATCCGTCTCCTATACTTTGGCCTATAAAACATCATCATTTATTTATGATTAAGGAGTCATTACATGGCGTCATTCAAAGATTCATTGCAGGAAGGTCAAACCCACATTAAATCAAAAGCTGCGGTGGCTTGGGACTCAGGTGAGCCGTTAAAGATGGAAGAAGTTGATGTAGAGCTTCCTAAAAAGGGCGAAGTGCTTGTACGCATTGTTGCAACTGGTGTGTGCCACACTGACGCATTTACATTATCAGGTGAAGATCCAGAAGGCGTATTCCCTTCAATTTTAGGTCACGAAGGTGGCGGTATTGTTGAAATGGTGGGTGAAGGCGTGACCAGTGTAGAAGTTGGCGATCACGTTATTCCACTTTACACCGCAGAATGTGGCGAGTGTAAGTTTTGTACATCGGGCAAAACCAACCTTTGCCAAGCGGTGCGTGCAACCCAAGGTAAAGGCCTAATGCCAGACGGCACAAGCCGCTTCTCAAAAGATGGTGAGCCAATTTATCATTACATGGGCTGCTCAACATTTTCTGAGTACACGGTTTTGCCCGAAATCTCGCTAGCGAAAGTTAACAAAACCGCCCCATTAGAAGAAGTATGCTTGCTTGGCTGTGGCGTAACCACCGGTATGGGCGCTGTACTTAAAACCGCGAAAGTACAAGAGGGCGATACGGTTGCTATCTTTGGCTTAGGCGGTATTGGTTTATCCGCTATTATCGGTGCACGCATGGCTGGCGCCGGTCGCATTATTGGTATTGATATCAACGAAAGTAAGTTCGACTTGGCCAAACAGCTTGGTGCGACCGATGTGGTTAATCCGAAGAATTTTGACAAGCCTATTCAGGAAGTAATTGTTGAAATGACAGACGGTGGCGTTGACTACTCGTTTGAGTGTATTGGTAACGTGAACGTTATGCGCTCTGCGCTTGAATGCTGCCATAAAGGCTGGGGCGAATCAGTCATTATTGGTGTTGCTGGCGCCGGTCAGGAAATATCAACGCGTCCTTTCCAGTTAGTGACTGGTCGTGTTTGGCGCGGTACAGCATTTGGTGGCGTTAAAGGTCGCTCAGAACTACCAGGAATTGTAGAGCAATACCTAAACGGGGAATTCGGGCTTCAAGAGTTTATTACTCACACCATGGGTCTTGATGACATCAACAACGCGTTTGATTTAATGCATAAAGGTGAAAGCATACGCTCTGTTGTGCATATGAATAAATAGTTTAAGCCTTAGCTCGAAACACGTTAGGAGAAGCTCTGCTTCTCCTTTTATCGATTACAATATCCCCTGCTCTAACGCCTTGAGCACCGCCCTCGTTCTATCTCGTACACCAAGCTTAGCCATGACTGAAGAAACTTGGTTTTTAATGGTGCCTGTTGATTTGAACATTGCATCCGCAATTTCTTTATTACTGTAACCCGCAGCGATCAAACGGAGAATTTCGACTTCTTTCTCAGTAAGAGGCTCTGGATTTTCAAACAACTCAAATACTACGTTCAGTCCTTTCAAGCCTTGCAACACTTTCTCGGTTACCGCAGGCTGAATCAGCGTTTTGCCATTTTTTATTTGTGTAATAGTGTCTACCAGGGTTTCTAGCGATACATCTTTAAGCAGGTACCCTTTTGCACCGGCGCGCATAGCACCGTTTACCAGCTCGTGATCGTCAAACGTAGTAAGCATTAGCACTGGGGTTTTAATCCCCTTATCTCTCAGCGCAAGTAAAGTATCGATACCCGATAATTTGGGCATGCGTATGTCCATCAATATCACATCGCAGTTTACAGCGTTTTCACTATCAATGAGCTGCTGACCATTTTCGTATTCGCCAACAACTTCAACGCTATCATCAAGCCCTAAAAGTGATTTGATGCCTTCCCTTACCAGCATTTGATCTTCAACTAAAATAAGGCGTGTTTTCATTCGCCCTCCGGAATGTGAATTGCGATGTAAAAACCCTGTTCGTTTTGCTGCCAGCTGATAGTTCCATTTAGCTCATGAACCCGTTCCTGCATTCCTTTAAGGCCATTGCCAGCCACCACACGACTTGAAGTGTCAGATTCCCTTGGCCCTGCTTTCTTTTGAACGCCTTCTGTATAAGCGCCTTCTGAATAGCTACATGGTGCTTTGTCGAAAAGCGGTATGCTACTTGGTTGTTCGCCACTTAGTGTCTTATCAGCAGCATGCGGCACCATACTGTCTTGCATAAGTAGGTTATAAGCGCCGTTGCAATGCGTCAGTGAGATGGAGAAATAATGCGCGTGTGTATGGCGAATCACGTTAGTTAGCGCCTCCTGCATACTTCGCAACAGGCAGTCGGCAATTCGCACGTTGGTTAACATAAAATCATCGTCAATGTGTAGATTTACCATCGGCCTAGGCAAGTCTTTAATCAGTGCGTTTACCGCTAGTGAAAAATCGATAGCCGCATTTTCCCGAATATCAGAAATCGCTTCTCTGACATCAGAGAGTAAAAGCTTTGCGATACTGTGGGACTGCTCAACGTGTTGCTTTATGGCTTGCGATTCGGTGCTCTCTAGTAAATCCGCCTTTCTCGACGCGACTTGAAGATTGATGGTAAGCGCCGTCAAATGATGCCCTAAAACATCGTGAATGTTTCGCGCTATACGCAGTCGTTCATCTTGAGTAAGCGCCTGCTTCATTAGTTGCTGAGTACTTAATAATTGTCTATTGAGCGCATCGGCTTCTTCACGCGCTTTCGATTCTTTAATGGCCGTGTTTGACATGATCATGGCAAATAAATTAAATGTCCAAAAAAGCGCGCCGGTTAAGACAGCTTGCTGCTCTTGCCACACCCACCCTTGGATGAGGATGGTTGGCAAAGCCAATGGTATTGAAAGCACGACGCACTTTTTCCAATTAACATAGTAAGGAAGAATCGCGGACCAAATAACAATGAAGATGGCAAGGGAGGCATAGGGAAGCAAAAATTGGCACAGCACCGCTAATAGAAACATCGTCCATAACGTTGGTAGCCTTAACGAAGGCATACTGTGGTCATGCCTACTGACAATCACAAAAGTCACAGCTAGCATACAAAAAATCCCGCCAGTGAGCAGGGATTGAGATTTTCATTCGTTTTTGACTACCTGTATCTTTTCATTCTTATAGCGCTACTTTGACAAAAAACACGGTTCAATGCATAGGCCATAAGTCACTTTTTATTTCATGACTTCTGGCACTGTTGTCAATCTCGTGAAGTTATCACTATAAGCCTACAATTTTGTTCATTGCCAAAGGAAAGCAAGATGCAAACAATTCATGGCTTTATAGTAACGCTTCATATTTTAACGGGTGCACTGTCACTTTTACTGTTTTGGGTGCCTAGTCTTACGAGAAAGGGCGGAAAAGCCCACAAGCAATTTGGTGGTTACTATATAAAAGCGATGCTATTTACGTCTATTAGTGGCGTTATCAGCTCTACAATGGTGTTGTTTATTCCGCTAGTCATCTACCCGGCAATGCCCGAGCACTTTGAGTCTGTTGCTTATTTCACTGCATACCTTAGAGGGCAATATCTCTTTTTGCTGATGTTAAGCCTGTTGGTGTGGAACAACGTGAGGCATTCTGTAGCGGTGCTTAAGGTGAAGCAAAATCTTGAGCAGCTGCGCACAATTGAATATTTATGGCTACCCGTGCTGCTTTTTGTCGTCGCTTCCATTTCGTTGTATCAGGGTATTACGTACGGCATCACGCTAACTTGTATCTTTGCCCCTATTGCACTGTTAAATGCCATTGGTATTGTGCGCTATGTTCATCAAAAAAACATCGTTACAGGTTCGTGGGTAACTGAGCACATTGGGCATATCATTGGCTCTGGTATTGGTGCATATACCGCATTTTTTGCCTTTGGAGGACGCGCATTGTTCGAAGGCTCGCCGTCACTGCAACTTGTCAGTTGGGTTCTGCCTGCCCTTATAGGCGTTCCTTTTTCAATCTGGCTTAGCTGTAAATACAAACCAAAATCATCTGATCGTAATACGCCTTCTTTAAAACCTAAGGTAGTGAAAAGTTAAACTTAAAAGTGATATATAAATATTCAATTCAGCAGTTGTTATCAATGCCACGGTTAGGGCCTGTTTACATAACGGTGGCATTGCCGTTTGGACAACAAGCAATCAAATGTGTAACGTAACAAATGGCAACAACGCCACCATTAACCAGTGTCAACATCGAGCGCTAAATTATGAAAAAGCCCCAATCAGCAGCACTTAAAATATTAAAAGAGACATCATCATTCCAAACGTCTAAGCGTAGTCTCGCTGTTTGTGCGGCATGTATCAGCTTAGGGCTAGGTTTAAGTGCATATGCAAACGCATATCATGAAGACAATTCAACACCGCAAATCAGTGACCAAACGCAAATGAATACCAAGCCCACACTTGTAACACTCACCAATTTCCAAGAAAACGCGCCATTTATGTATTCTTCCGGTTTGCCTGATTCATCCCATCTCTCTTTACTGAAAGAGAAAGGGGTAACGCACGTGATAGATTTGATCCCCGGAGATCGAACCAGTGAAATCTTAACTACCTCAGAATTAGGCCTCGACTACTTTAATGTTCCTGTTGATTGGGAAGGCCCTACCCTAGCTAACTTTTTAAATTATGCCGCATTTATGCAAAGCGTGAATGAGAATGAAGACAAGGTACTCACGCACTGTAAACTAAATTGGCGTGGTGCTGCTTTTACGTATCTATACAGAATTAACGTACTCGGAGAAAGTGAACAAACCGCCAAAAAAGACCTTATGGCGATTTGGCATCCGAACCCTACTTGGTACACCTTCATGAGCGAAGTTATTACCCACTACAACCAGGTAAATGGTAAACAAGTAGCAATGTCGTTTGAGGCTGCCGCTCCTGAAAGCCATTAGTTTTTTGGGCTACTTCATAGTTTTTTTAAACCACTTCCACTTTATTAAACATATATGAAATTTCAGATGCGTCATTGACACATACGGAATTTCATATACGATACATCACATACGAAATTTCATATGTGATGTATCTTATGTCGATTTGCTCTGATTCTTCGCTGCTACAGCCTCTAACGTTTTTCAAATGTCTGTCGGAAGACACCCGCTTAAAGACACTGCTGATGCTCAGTGTAAAAGGTGAGCTATGCGTGTGCGACCTTACTGATGCGCTTCAATTAAGCCAGCCCAAAATTTCACGCCATCTCGCTGACTTAAGAAAGTGCGGTTTAGTTCTCGATACTCGTAAGGGCAAATGGGTGTATTACCAGCTCCATCCTGACCTACCCGCTTGGGCATTGGAGGTAATTAAGAACACCGCTATACATAACAATGAATATATTATCGAGGCGTTAGCGAATTTGTCCTGCGAGAATTGCTAGATTCCAAACTTTCTGAATGGCACAAAGACCGCTGTAAAAATGCACAGCAAAGGTCAACAGGCCCTGGTGTTAATTGCAGCTTAATACGTCGCCAAGTATCTGTCTTTTTCGAAGTCTTATTCTATTTATTACAGCTACTCACAGTAGCCTCGACCATTAAACAAGGTTTTATATGAAGATTTTATACATTTGTACGCATAACCGTTGTCGCAGCATTCTTTGCGAGGCTATCACTAATGCCTCTAACGGCAATGTTGAAGCGCGTAGTGCGGGCAGCCAGCCTGTAGGTGAGGTACATCCTCTTTCCCTTAAGTACCTCGCAGAGCGCGGGTTCAACACGAACGGCTTAAAAAGCCAGTCGTGGGATGAATTTGAAGATTACGATGCTGATCTTGTAGTTACGGTTTGTGATTCAGCTGCGGGCGAGTCATGCCCGGTTTATTTCGGCAAGTCACTTAAAGTGCATTGGGGCTTAGAAGACCCATCTAAGTTAGAAGGTAGCGAACAAGAGAAGGCCAAGGCATTCAACACCACCATCGATATTATTGAAAAGCGTGTAGCGGCATTAGCAGAACTTGCTGAGAAAAACTTAGATAAAGCAGCGCTTAAAGAGGTACTATCAAAGTTAGGAGCCCAGTAATGGGTAACAGTAAATCAATGAACCAAGATATATCAAGCAGCCAAGAAAGCTCAACGGTACAAAGCCCGTCAACTAACGCGGTTATGGAGCAAATGCACAAGCCCATTATCGCCAATTTTGCCTCGACGTTTTCCGCGCATAAGCCTCGCATTTTGTTACTTTACGGGTCGCTTAGAGAACGCTCTTACAGCCGTTTGGTCATTGAAGAGTCGGCAAGATTACTTGAGTATTTTGGTGCAGAAGCCAAAATCTTTGACCCTCGTGGATTGCCACAACCCGATACTGCAGATGACTCACATCCAAAAGTGAAGGAACTGCGTGAGCTTATGATGTGGTCTGAAGGACAAATTTGGTGTTCACCAGAGCGTCACGGCAGCATGACAGGCATCATGAAAAGCATGATTGACTGGGTACCGCTTAGTCTTGGCGGCGTGCGCCCAACCCAAGGTAAAACATTGGCCATAATGCAGGTTTCCGGCGGCTCACAGTCGTTTAATGCGGTAAACCAAATGCGCATTTTAGGCCGCTGGATGCGCATGTTAACCATCCCTAACCAGTCTTCTGTTGCAAAAGCGTTTCTTGAATTTGACGATGAGGGTCGCATGAAACCCTCGCCATACTACAACCGCATTGTGGATGTAGTTGAAGAGCTAGTGAAATTTACTTTGCTTACCCGTGACAACAAAGACTTTTTAGTTGATCGCTATTCTGAGCGCGTTGAAAGCGCAGAAGAAGTAAGTAAGCGTGTTAATCAAAAATCCATATAGGGCGAAGAAAAATGGGATTCTTTGAACGTTATTTATCAGTGTGGGTAGGTCTTTGCATAGTTGCTGGAGTGGGCTTGGGCTATACAATGCCAGGCGTATTTGCCTCGATTGCTGCATTGGAATATGCACATGTAAACCTAGTAGTAGCGGTACTTATTTGGCTAATGATTTACCCAATGATGGTACAAATAGACTTTGCGTCAATTAAAGACGTGGGGAAAAAGCCAAAGGGCCTTGTACTGACACTTGTGGTTAACTGGCTTATCAAACCCTTTACTATGGCACTATTGGGTTGGCTATTCTTTAAGGGTATTTTTGCCGACTGGGTAGACCCACAAACTGCGACCGAATACATTGCAGGCAGCCATGGTTTTCGTGTGGAGTCACCTTACCAAGGGCGATGCTAACTACACGCTAGTACAAGTTTCTATAAACGACCTTATTATGGTAGTTGCATTTGCACCGCTTACCGCCATGTTACTAGGCGTAACAGATATCGCAGTTCCCTGGGACACCTTGCTGCTTTCCGTAGCACTGTATGTTGTATTGCCATTGGTAGCGGGTTATTTCACGCGTCGTCAATTGGAAACCAAGAATAACAAGGTGCAGAAATCAGGTTCGACCAATGGCGCTGTTGATGCATTAGTTAGTAAGTTCAAACCATTTTCAGTCATCGGCTTGTTGCTAACTATTGTTATATTATTTGGCCTTCAGGCCGAAACCATTTTAGCGCAGCCGCAAGATATCGTGCTGATTGCTATTCCGCTGCTTATTCAGACTTACGGTATTTTTGCCATCGCCTATTTCGCCGCAAAACGTTTGAGACTGCCGCATAACGTTGCAGCTCCTGCATGTATGATTGGCACGTCGAACTTTTTTGAACTCGCAGTTGCTGTTGCCATTTCTCTGTTCGGACTTCACAGCGGTGCAGCGCTCGCTACCGTTGTAGGCGTACTTGTTGAGGTACCGGTCATGCTATCGCTTGTTTGGTTCGCGAATAGAACTCGCCACTGGTTTAACTAACTGCTCTACCACAAGCAATGAGTGCTTAGTTGAACAGCCCGCTTTTGTGGGGAGTTTGAGAGTAAATAAAGACCAATTAGCACTCAGGTATTGGCTATCTAGAACAAGAGTCAGAATATAGAACAAGAATTAAGTTAAATAATTGCGCAATAAAAAAGGGCGAACTTTCGTTCCTGACTTCAACACGTCTCGTTTTATCGGCTTTTCAATAAAGCCTAATGCGCCTAATGACATCACTTTCTCTTGCATCATAGGCTGAATATCACCAGAAACGACGATAACAAACGTTTCTAGTTGACGGCGTTTTATTTCACTTAATACACTGATACCATCCAAAACAGGCATGGTCAGATCCAGTAAAACCAAATCTACTGTGTGATGTGCTAATACTTCTAAAGCGTCCATACCATTTGACACTTCATAAATAGTTTCAGCAAAACCGTCCGGCAGATTGCTTCTTGCCATCTTGCGTGCTAACGCCGAGTCATCACAAATAAGAATATTAAAACCCATCAAATACAAACTTATAATTGGTTATTAATCCGTCAACAGAATACATTAAACAAAAGTATAAGAAAACAAAAAAGTGGCTGATTATTGGTAACTTAATCGCTATTTGTACCAATCTCCACTCTTCAAGCAATTTATTTTGTGGTAGATATAGCGGGTAACAGAATAAGGATCCCACGGCCATGCAAGAGTTCGCTGCTAGTCAAGATAAGAGTTTGGTGAGAAAAGTCGCCTACCAAATTCTGTCTCATTTCGATAAAAGTTACCGCTGGTTCACGCGCATCACACGTGGCGCTCAAGAAAGGTTTGAGAAAGGGAATTGGAAAGAAACCCAGCTAGCTTCTAAAGAGCGGATAACCATTTATGAGCAGAGCCTGTCAGACGCCGTTGCCGAAATTTATCAGCTAACTCAGGTACACCAAAAAGACGACGTATTTTGGCAAGAGCTTAAGAAAGTGTTTGCTTTGCAACTAGAGGGCCATCCACAGTTTGAGCTAGCCGAAACGTTCTACAACTCTGTAATTGGCCGCTTGTTTAAGCACAGAAAAATCGATAACGACATGATGTTTGTTCTGCCCAGTCGCTGCTTCTTGCCTGGGCAAGACCGAGACAAAGTGATTAACAGCTTTGATACCACCACCACAGTACGTGAAATGTACGAGTCGATTTTTAAAATATATCGATACAATATTCCGTTTGAAAACTTTGAAAGGGATCTGCAAAACCTTGAAAACGCGCTTCGTGCTCGCTTGAATAAGGAGCAATTAGCCAGTGTTCAAGCTGTGGAAATTCTCAAACCCACCTTTTTTAGAGGCAAAGCCGCTTATCTGATTGGGCGTATTTGCATGCCCGATGAAACGCTGCCGTTTGTCATCGCTATGCGCAGATACAATGAGCCTCACATGTTTGTGGACGCACTGCTGACTGATCGCAAAGACCTAAGTGTTATTTTCGGATTTGCGCGCAGCTACTTTATGGCTGATACCCAAAACCCTGCGGAAGTTGCCGCCTTCCTTCAAGAGCTCCTTCCAAATAAGAAACACTTCGAACTGTATATGGCCATGGGGCACTACAAACACGGTAAAACCGTGTTTTATCGCAACTTCTTGCAGCACATGGACGAGTCGGACGACAAATTTGAGGCAGCCCCGGGCATTCGCGGCCTGGTCGTTAAAGAATGCTACAAGCTCGTAAAAATGTCGGACCGTGTTGGCCGAATGGCTGATACCCACGAATACGTAAATTTCAGATTTCCCCTTGATAGAATTGAGCCAGATTTGATTGACGAACTTAAAGAGACGTGTGCATCAAGCCTAGAATTCACGGAATCAGAAATCATCATTAAACACATGTATATTGAGCGGAAGATGACGCCCCTCAACTTATACTTACAGGAAGAAACCGACGAAGAGAAAATTACGCGCGCTCTTGATGAACTTGGACTTTGCATTAAACAAATTGCCATGGCGAATATATTTCCTGGCGACATGCTGCATAAGAACTTCGGCATTACCCGACACGGCCGCGTGATTTTTTACGATTACGATGAAATTTGTCTAATGAATGAGCGCAACTTCAGGGCCCTACCCAAATCGGATGATCCTTATGCTATTGATACCTTATCGGTAGCCCCTAATGATGTATTTCCCGAGCAGTTTGAACACTTTATTGTGGGTAAACGCAAGTTCAAAGATATTCTTAAATCGCTTCACGGCGATTTGATGACCCCCGAGTATTGGCATGAAGTGCAGGAAAAATGTGCGCGAGGCGATGTTCAACACTTTACGCCTTATAACGCCAATATGCGTTTTGACAGAGGTGAGCCTAGCCAAAATGCTTAAAAGTGATCGGTTCATTACTTAACTCTCGTAAAAGCATGTGAAAGCGATACCGCTTTGCGACTGCTTGTCTTCGCGCGCTGATTTTTAAATACCGCATAACGGTAGCAGCGACGCCAATCAAGCGTGTGAATGTTGACGAACAAAAGAAGCGTAATAATGAAAGTGCTACTTGTAGAAGATGATCCTAAGGTTGCCTCGCACATTGCAAACGGACTATTGGGTGAAGGGCATGAATGTATTACTGTAGGTGACGGAGCATCAGGCTACCACCAAGCATCAAATAACGATTTGGATGCGGTGATATTAGATGTAATGCTTCCTGAGCTTGACGGCTTTTCGGTGTTGGAAAAACTTCGCGAAGAAGGAAATACAACGCCTGTTTTGTTGTTAAGCGCAAAAAGCCAAGTTGAAGACAAAGTGAAAGGCCTTAGAACAGGCGCTAACGATTACCTAACTAAGCCTTTTGCCTTTGAAGAGTTGCTTGCACGCGTTGAGGGACTTGCTGGCCGCAACAAAGAGAGCGAAGACAAAACGCTTATTAAGGTTGGTGATCTCACGCTCGATTTAGTTAACCGCAAAGTATTACGTGGCGATCAAGAGATTGACCTGCAGTCTAAAGAGTTTCAATTACTTGAGTGCTTACTGCGTCATAAAGGTAAAGTAGTCACACGAAGCATGCTGCTTGAACAAGTTTGGAATTATCATTTTGACCCGCAAACTAACGTGATTGACGTTCACATTAGTCGTTTGCGACAAAAAGTGGATAAGGCGTTTAATGTCCCGCTTATCGAAACCGTAAGAGGCACAGGGTATCGAATAGCGGATGGGCTTGCATGATAGCAATACGCGACTTTACGCGTAGTTCAAGTTTTCGCGTAGGCGTATTGCTCACCACTCT
>LUME01000455.1_pt1 | contig 12928 bp, 13 predicted proteins | sample 729951 | NCBI WGS metagenome assembly LUME01 (sample SAMN03860271, study PRJNA289734) | marine metagenome | biome: seawater column; feature: ocean; material: water; isolation source: Red Sea water column Station 34 - depth 200m | place: Saudi Arabia: Red Sea | collected 2011-10-15 | depth 200 m | reverse complement strand
GTGCGGTATGCTTAATTGATACTGTGCCTAGAGAAATAGACTCAAAACACCTAGAGGTACTAAATAGAATTGGTGTCTTAGTGAGTCAGCATATCTCGCTTTCAAGAGAGCACATAGCGCTAAAGCGAGAGCATGGCTTAATCGAAAAATCGCCGATTGTTTTGGCAACCTGGCGCTATGATACGTCGCTAAGACTGGTTTATATTTCGAAAAATAGTGAGCGTGTATTGGGGGTGTCATCTCAAGATTTGCTTACAGGTTCTGTAGCACTAAGCGAAGTGTTGACCCAAGACGCTGAAAGTGATTTTACCTTCGCGATGCAGGCTCATATGGAAGGGGTAGAAACTCATACCTGTCGCCTTCAGATAGTCACTCCCACCCGTACTATTTGGGTAAGCATGATATCTACCGCTAATTTCCGCGAAGACGGTATGCTGTATTCAGTTCAAGCCTTTTTATTTGATACCAGCGACCAAAAATACGTGGAAGATAAGCTCAATAAAACCAATCAACGAATGCGTTTATTACTTGAAGCTTCTGAGTTAGGAACATGGGATTGGAACTTGGCTGCAGACGTTAATCAGGTCAATAAGCGCTGGTGTGACATCGTTGGTCTGGAATATGAGTTCTACGATAGCGGCTCGCGCTTTTTTAGGCAGCTGATTCACCCTGCCGATTATGTCAAAGTAGAAAAGCAGCTCAACATGCATTTAGTTGGTAAAAGCAAAGTCTTTAATACCACATTTCGCATGAAACACGCTGATGGCTCTTGGGTATGGGTAGAAAGCTATGGGAAAACGGTTGAGACAGACGCCCAGGGCAAACCGGTTCGTGTTGCAGGCATTCATCGCGATATCACACAGCGAATGGAAAGGGAGCTGCACGAAAAAAAGAAAACCCAGCTGCTTCAGTTTATCAATAAAACGCGTGCCTCATACCTTCAAAACAATGACCTCACAATGGCGTGCCAATCCGTGCTGGCCGAACTGATTGATATCTCAGATAGCCAGTTCGCTTTTGTAGGGCAAATGAAAGATGACGGGAACAAATCGAGACTTTTTATACATGCCATTTCCGAGATAGTGTGGGACAACAGTAGCTTTTCTCAATACGCTGAATATAAAAAGCGCAATCTCTATTTTAGTAATTTCGATAACCTCTTTGGCACCACAATTCTAACCGGGGAAGTTACCATTAGTAATGCGCCTAGCAGTCACCCTAATTCCAAAGGCGTGCCGCCGGGGCACCCCCGTATTAGTCGGTTCTTAGGTCTGCCCATAAAGGTGAAAGACAAAGTGGTTGGGATGGTAGGCTTAGCGAATAAGTTTGATGTTTATACCGACGAAGATGCAAAGTTTCTACAGCCATTCTTAGACGCACTGGCTGGCCTCTTCTACGCAGTAGAGCTTGAAGAAGCCCGGGCAGTTGCTGAAGAAAAACTGCGGCAACTGGCCATGACTGATCCACTCACTGGTCTCTACAACCGTCGCGCGTTCTTAGATGAATGTATCGCATTTTCGAAACAGCATTGCCGTGGATGTGTGGCTATCGTAGATATTGATCACTTCAAAAAAGTGAATGATACCTACGGTCATGATGCTGGCGATCAGGCACTCATTGCTGTCGCACGAAAAATCGCTAAACATAACCAAGCGCCAAACGTTGTGGCGCGGTTAGGTGGAGAAGAGTTTGCTATCGTCATGCTGGGAGATAGTAAAGACAATATAAACAAGCAATTAGAGGCGTTGCGCATCTCTGTCGAAGAAGGGATTGTCACTTATAAAACAGACACCATGAATTTATCCATCAGTATTGGTGCCACATTTGTTGAAGATACTTATGACGCAGATTTTAGCGCACTACTGTCACTCGCAGATAAGTCACTATATAAGGCTAAAGAGCAAGGAAGAAATCAAGTGGTGTGGGGAGAGTAGCGCAAAGGTTGCTAGCAAAAGACGCGGCTAGTGCTTGTTATTTACTTTTAGGTGTATATACTTACAGGAACTGTATGAACAGACAGGTCTTTTATGCGCCCACTCACAGCTCGACAAACTGAAGTTTTAGAACTTATTAAAACCACCATGCAAGAGACGGGAATGCCGCCCACTCGTGCGGAAATAGCTCGTCAACTTGGTTTTCGTTCTGCCAATGCGGCAGAAGAACATTTGAAGGCACTAGCGCGTAAAGGTGTAATTGAAATTTTGCCTGGTACGTCACGTGGCATTAAGCTCAACATCCCACTTGATAACGACGCACAAGAAGAAGAAGGGCTTCCATTAATTGGGCGTGTCGCTGCGGGCGAGCCAATCTTGGCGCAAGAACATGTTGAATCGCACTACAAAGTAGACCCTGCACTGTTTCAACCTCACGCCGACTTTTTATTGCGCGTTAACGGCATGAGTATGAAAGACATTGGAATTTTAGACGGTGATCTTCTTGCTGTTCATCGCACCACTGATGTACACAATGGTCAGGTGGTAGTGGCGCGTGTAGATGAAGATGTGACTGTGAAGCGTTTAGAGAAACGCGGGCGTGAAGTATTACTACACGCCGAAAATGATGAGTTTGCACCCATTAAGGTAGATTTGGCGACTGAGCACTTTGCGATTGAAGGCATTGCAGTGGGTGTGATCAGAAACGCTGACTGGATGTAGTGTTTTAGCTTGTTTGCACAAAAGCGGCGCATTAGCCGCTTTTTTTATGTCTTTTGTTCCTGCTTTTTTCTTGAATTCGGCAACTTAGCCCTTGTCATCGGGGACAAGCTTTTGGACTTTCAGCGCGCGTATTTTTATCTGCCGGAGCTCTATTTTTTCTGTGAATACCCAAAGCTCAGACTATTTTTTATTTTAAACTTTGTTTAAAACCACCAGCTGTTTACAAATTACTTGTAGATTTCTTAGCTAGTTAGCTGACCTGTCAAACCCACTGTGTGTTCCAAATGCCCGTTTGATTTCTATGGGAACCCACAACGCCATCGCTTCCCTTTTACATCAAATAAGATCAAAGACTTTTCACTAAATGATTAAAAATTAACCACTTCGTTAAATTTTTAATAGAAAAGACTAGACGGCACGACATTATTGCGCAATTCTTATACAAAGATTAACAAAATAATAACAATGACTCTAAATTTGTTTTACAAGTTGAAGTAGTGGGTCAATCGTTCGCTAACCATTTGGTAGGGCATTGCGCAAACAAATCAGCGTCTTTGACCTCGCCATTACGGAGGTGCTGAGTGAAACAACTAATGACCGTATTCGCAAAATGGTGTTCTAGTATACCCATTTTGCTTTTTTCCCCATTGCTTTTTGCGCAAGAAGTAAGTGAAGAAGCCTCTTCCCTTAATTTAAGACGCGGTGCAACCGACATTAGCGGTCAGGTCTACGACCTCCACATGCTAATGTTCTTCATATGCGTAGGCATCGCGGTTGTAGTTTTTGGGGTGATGTTCGCCTCAATGTATCTACATAGAAAGTCCCGTGGTGCCAAACCAGCCAATTTTCACGAGAATGTAAAGGTTGAAATTGCCTGGACTGTTATTCCCTTTCTCATTCTTATTTTCATGGCAGTGCCCGCAGCGAACACCCTTATCGCTATGGAAGACACGTCCAAACCTGATATGACAGTGTTAGTCACAGGTTCGCAGTGGAAGTGGCACTATAAGTACATGGACAGCGACGTAGAGTTTTACTCGCTGCTTGCCACTCAGCGTGAGCAAATAGAGAACAAATTCCAGAAAACAGATAACTACCTGCTTGAAGTTGACCGCCCTCTGGTTATTCCCACAGGTAAAAAAGTACGTTTTCTTATTACCTCTGATGACGTTATTCATTCTTGGTGGGTTCCCGATTTTGCGGTGAAGAAAGATGCAAACCCAGGCTTCATCAATGAATCTTGGGCCAAGGTTAATGAGCCAGGGATCTACCGTGGGCAATGCGCTGAGTTATGTGGAAAAGACCACGGTTACATGCCCGTTGTGGTTATCGCAAAAGAGCCAGCCGAATTTGACAAGTGGATGAACGAGCAAGAAGAAATTGTTCGCAAAGCTAAGGAAGAAGAACAGCGTCTGCTTTCTATGAATATGTCTATGGACGAATTAATGAAAGAAGGCGAGCGAGTCTACAACACAACTTGTGCAGCGTGTCATATGCCAAATGGCGAAGGCTTACCTGGCGTATTCCCAGCATTGAAAGGCAGCAAGATGGCGCTGGAGGATCAGCAGGGTCACATTGACATTGTGCTTCATGGCAAGTCAGGTACGGCCATGCAAGCGTTTGGAAAAATGCTAAGTCTTAAGGAAATTGCCGCGGTTGTTACTTACGAGCGAAATGCTTGGGGAAATAAAACTGGCGATATGGTTCAAGCCAAAGACGTCAACGCAGTGGTTAACGGAAACTAGGAGCAGACAATGAGCAAAGCAACAGAAGTTATTTCGCCAGATACCTCTGCGCCTCATGATGACCAAGCGCATGGACACCACGATCATGAGCATCACGATCACATTCCAAAGGGCATAACGCGCTGGCTATTTACCACCAACCATAAAGACATAGGCACACTTTATTTGTGGTTTGCCTTTATCATGTTTTTAGTTGGTGGTGCGATGGCCATGGTCATTCGCGCAGAATTGTTGACCACAGTGCATGGGCTTATCATGGTATTTGGTGCGGTTATGCCAGCCTTTACAGGGCTCGCAAACTGGCTGATTCCAATGATGATTGGCGCCCCTGATATGGCATTGCCGCGCATGAATAACTGGAGCTTCTGGATTTTACCTGGCGCCTTTTTAATTCTGCTAAGTTCCCTATTTATGGAAGGTGGCGGTCCTGCTTTTGGTTGGACTTTCTACGCGCCCCTTTCAACAACCTACAGTGGTGATTCCACCGCACTGTTTGTGTTCTCTGTCCACATTATGGGTATTTCATCCATTATGGGCGCGATTAACGTGATCGTGACCATCTTTAATATGCGTGCACCAGGCATGACCTGGATGAAAATGCCGTTATTCGTATGGACATGGCTAATCACAGCATTCTTGCTTATTGCCGTAATGCCAGTGCTCGCCGGTGCGGTCACCATGGTGTTAACCGATAAGTTCTTTGGAACCAGTTTCTTTGATGCTGCTGGTGGCGGCGACCCAGTTATGTTCCAGCATATTTTCTGGTTCTTCGGGCACCCTGAAGTGTACATAATGATCTTGCCCGCTTTTGGCATTATCTCGCAAATTGTTCCTACCTTTTCAAGAAAGCAGTTATTTGGTTATGCGTCTATGGTGTACGCCACGGCGTCTATTGCCTTACTGTCCTTTGTAGTTTGGGCCCACCATATGTTTACCACGGGTATGCCGGTGTACATGGAGATGTTCTTTATGTTTGCCACCATGCTTATCTCGGTGCCTACCGGGGTAAAAGTGTTTAACTGGGTGGCAACTATGTGGCGTGGATCGCTCAGCTTCGAAATGCCAATGATGTTCGCCATTGCCTTTATTGTGCTATTTACCATTGGCGGGCTATCGGGGCTAATGTTGGCGATCACCCCTGTGGACTTCCAGTACCACGACACGTATTTCGTGGTAGCCCACTTCCACTATGTTCTGGTGACAGGGGCTGTCTTCTCCATTATGGCGGCAGTGTATTACTGGTTGCCTAAATGGTCAATGTGTTGTTCTTCCCTATGCACTTTGTCGGTTTGGCTGGCATGCCACGCCGTATTCCTGACTACGCATTGCAGTTCGCTGATTTCAATAAATGGATAAGCTTAGGTGGTTTTGCGTTCGGTTTATCTCAGCTCATCTTTCTTGCTCTGCTTATTAAGGCATGCAAGAAGCAAGGTGACGCTGTATCAGCTCAGGTTTGGGAAGGCGCTGAAGGGTTGGAATGGGAAATTCCTTCACCTGCCCCTTATCACACATTTGAAACGCCACCTGTCGTTAAGTAACGGCAGGTGAAGTTGTGAGTAGGTCATTCCTTTCAACCGGCAAAAGCTGACGGGAATGACATTCACACATTACAGGTGGTGAGGGAGATAAGCAGCTTATTTAAGTGTTTAGCTATCCTCACCTTTGGATTTACCCGGAGGTCGCGTGATGTCACAGCAAAGTGCAAACAACAAGATGGTTATTAAGCTTGTTGCTATTGTTATTGGCATGTTTGGCTTCGGCTTTGCTCTTGTTCCCTTATACGACGTGTTTTGTGATGTCACGGGAATTAACGGCAAAACTGAGGGTACGGCTGCGGTTTATCAATCGGTTGAGATTGATGAGTCGCGCGAAGTGACGGTCGAGTTTATTACCCGCACAAATACCGGTATGCCCTGGGAGTTTCGCGCAGTAACGAAGCGCGTGAAAGTGCACCCTGGCGAACTAAATACGGTGTCGTTTTATGTGAGAAACCCCGCCTCAAGCAATATTGTGGCTCAGGCAATCCCTTCTGTATCTCCCGGCACGGCTGCGCTCTATCTAAATAAGACAGAGTGCTTTTGTTTCAACCAGCAGCCGTTAGATGCGGGTAGTGAAGCCTATATGCCCATGCAATTTTATGTAGATCCACAACTACCTAAAGAAATTACGTTTTTTACCTTGCAGTACACACTCTATGACGTCACAGCGCGAGCAAGTGACCTAACGACAACACCGAATCCCTTTATGGCTTCAACACCATCAAATGGCGAATAGGCCGAAGGGGTAAGGAGAAGAAAATGCAACCCGAAGTACAGAATCACGAATACCAAAAATATTATGTACCCGCACAAAGTCCATGGCCCATTGTTGGCGCTGTCGCACTATTTCTCATTGCCGTCGGTGCAGGAAATTTTGTGGTGCAAGCAACAAAAGGCGAATCCGGCTACGGAGGTCACATCCTTCTTGTCGGCGTAGCCGTGTTGCTCGTTATGCTAGTAGGCTGGTTTAAAAACCAAATTGACGAGTCGATGTCAGGGCTTTATAGCGATCAATTAGGGCGCTCATATCGACAAGGTATGAGCTGGTTCATCTTTTCAGAAGTGATGTTTTTCGCGGCGTTTTTCGGCGCGCTCTACTACGCAAGATTTATCTCTGTTCCTTGGCTAGGCGGTGCATCGAACAATGCCATGACCAATGAAGTCTTATGGCCGACCTTTGAGGCTATGTGGCCATTGGTGTCAACGCCAGGCGGTATTACTACACAGGAAATGAGCGCTGCGGGTTTGCCGACAATCAATACGGTTATTCTGCTTGTTTCTTCAATCACGTTGCACTTTGCCCACGTAGGGTTAGAGCAGAATAAGCGCAAGCAGCTTACGCTAATGCTGGGTATCACTATTTTACTCGGGTGTGGGTTCCTGTTTTTGCAGGTAGAGGAATATATCCATGCCTATCGCGACCTGGGACTAACCCTCCAATCGGGTATTTATGGAAACACCTTCTTTATGCTTACCGGTTTTCACGGCATGCATGTCACTCTTGGGACAATCATTCTGATAGTGATGTTTTTCAGAGTATTGAAAGGCCACTTTACGCCAGACAACCACTTCGCATTTCAGGCGGGTAGCTGGTACTGGCACTTTGTAGATGTAGTGTGGGTCATGCTCTACATCTTTGTTTACGTACTTTAAAAGGAAGCCCCAAACTCAATAGGGCCTTGGGTTTGGGGTAATTAAGCCAGTACCAATAGCGATAAGAATAATAATAACGATGATGGCAGAAGTGAGCACGCGTCGACCAATATACTTACTCATAGGCCCTTTTGATGTGTCGTTTTTCATCATGATACGCATCGCCATGAACAAATTAACGATCATGTACAGCACTAATGCAACAAGGACTATTTTTATCAACATACTCACCTCTGTTTTTATTTTAATTTTGCATGGGGCGAGATAGTCATGTTTTCTCGCACAAGCCACGTTATTCCTTGGTTACTCACGGGTGTCAGTGTGGCGATTATGTGCGGTTTAGGGTACTGGCAACTTGATCGCATGGTCCAAAAGCAACAACGCTTAGCTAGCATAGCGCAAAAGCAAAGTAATGGAACCTTGAGTTTAGAAGAGGCGTTGAATGTTGATGACCCTCGGGACATTACCGTGTCATTCAGTGGAACATTGGATGCTAATCACGTACTGCTTTTAGATAACCAGATTTACAATCAGCGGGTGGGGTTTGACGTTATAGCACCAGTTCGCACCAATTTTGGGTGGCTCTTAGTGAATTTTGGGTGGGTACCCGCGCCAGATCTTACGCGTTCTTTACCGGACATAAGTTTTGAAAGCGAAACGCGCGAGTTCACCGGTGTGCTCAGTGTACCGGGTAACAACCCATTAGTTAAAGAAACCAACGTGGCTTTGTCTCAAAGCCGAGCACTTATACAACATATCGAATTCTCTACGCTGAGCAACGCCTTAGAGCGGAAGTTTTTACCTTTTATTCTCCAACTTACCACGCCTGACCCTGCGTTTATTCGCGAACATCAGGCCGTTGTAATGTCTCCCGAAAAGCACCTAGGTTACGCAATTCAGTGGTTTGGTTTAGCCATTGCTGCAGCGGCCATAGGCGGCTTTGCCATTAGTAAGAAAGGACGTAGTTATGAGTAATGTGGCTTCAAAGAAAACATTAATAATTATGGTAGCGGTGTTTGTTTTGCCTGTGGTCTTGGCGAAGCTTGCGCTTGATAACGATTGGTTTACGAAAGGTGCTACCAATAAGGGTCAGTTACTCGCTCCGACTATCGACATGAGCGCGCTACTCAAAGACGCCGAGCCTAAGTGGCGGTTACTTTATGTAATGCCCAATAAATGCGATTCAGTGTGCGAAAACGCGCTTTTTAGTATTAATCAGGTGTGGCTGGCACTCGGTAAAGAATCTGACCGCGCCCAAGCCTTGGTGGTCACCACACCTTCAAGTGATCAGGCGGCGATAGCCGCACTTACTGACTACCCCTTTGTAGAAACGTTATCTGTCACTACGCCAACCGCGCTCGCCTCTAGCAGTGTGTATATTGTTGATACACAGAATAACGCCATGCTGTTTTATGAAATTAAGGACGATAGAAAAGACGCTGTAATGGAAAGCCGCAACATGCTGGCGGACATGAGAAAACTATTAAAGCTATCGCGCATAGGATAACAGCCATGAAAAAGTTAACCTTATTCAGTATCTTTTTAGCCGCGGTGGTCATTATTTTAGGTGCCTATACGCGTTTGACCGACGCCGGGCTGGGTTGTCCAGATTGGCCTGGGTGCTATGGCCATATGACCGTGCCCTTAAGTGAGGAGAAAGTGGCTCAGGCTAATGCCGCTTTTCCTGAGCGTCCGGTTGAAGCTTCTAAAGCGTGGAACGAAATGATTCACCGCTATTTTGCAGGCACGCTCGGGCTATGCGTATTGGCTATTGCCATTATCGCTGTTAAACAGCGCAAAACAGGCGTACCTGTTAGGCTACCGCTATTGCTACTGGGACTCATTATATTTCAGGCTGCACTGGGCATGTGGACAGTAACGCTTAACTTGCTGCCTGTAGTGGTGATGGGGCATTTGTTGGGGGGATTCTCTGTACTCTCCTGCTTGTTTATTCTTTATCTTCGTTTGCGAAATACCGCTTATAAATTACCGAAAAATAACGACACACCTTCAGCGTCTGAAATGCATGACAATGCAATTGGCGACTTACCCCAAGCTAAGGTATTTCAGCGAAACCTTAAGCGCTTCGCGTTTATTGGTTTAGTTGTGCTTGTAACGCAAATCGCGCTGGGTGGATGGACTTCTGCAAATTATGCTGCGCTGGCCTGTACAGAAATGCCAGTTTGCGAGAGTGGTTGGCAGGAAAGAATAGATATCGCAGGCGCATTTAGCGTACCCGATGCGGATAACTATGAATTTGGTGCTCATGATTACGGTGAGCGAGTCACTATGCACATTGTCCATCGATTTGGCGCCGTTGTGACGTTTTTATATTTGCTGGCGCTGGGTATTTGCGTCTTGGTAAGCCGTCATGCCACCGATAAGCAGAAATATGTCGGAGCGTGTATGTTGGTAGCATTGTGCACACAAGTGGCACTCGGGCTTAGCAACATCATCTTTATGCTGCCGCTTGCCGTCGCGGTAATGCATAACGCCGTAGCAGCGGTATTATTGCTTTCCCTACTCAATCTTATTTTTACCGTTTTTCTAAGTTTAGAAAACGACCAGGCTTACAGTAAAGAAAAGCCACATACAGTTTCATTCTCAGGAACTAAATCACTGCAGGGTGTGGGTGCTTATAGAATTCACGAGGAGCCCTTGTCCGCTCCTTTTAGTGAGTCTACTTCTTCTCATATTCTTCCTAAAGCTCCAGGAGGTTTCCATGGCTAAATCGGTCTCTTTACACGCACGTAGTTCACGTCAGCATAATGTAGTCTCGTGGCGAGATTATTATGAAATGACAAAGCCTAATGTGGTCATGTTACTACTGTTAACCGCATTAGTTGGGATGTGTTTAGCCACCCCCACGTGGGTGAACGCAACCGTGCTTATCTGTGGTTTACTGGGTATAGGTATGCTCTCCGCTTCTGCTGCTGTTATTAACCATGTTGTCGACCATAAAATAGATAGTGTGATGGCGCGTACATTTAACCGACCCGTCGCAAAAGGCAAAGTAAGCGTGAATAACGCCCTGTGGTTTGCTGGCATATTAGGGGTTGTTGGATTTGTAGTACTCGCCCTTTTTGTGAATATGCTTACTGCGTGGTTAACCCTAGCTAGCTTGGTGGGGTATGCGTTTATCTACACCATGTATCTAAAACGTGCGACACCGCAAAATATCGTGATTGGCGGTTTAGCAGGCGCTGCACCGCCGCTTCTTGGATGGACCGCGGTAACCGGGGAAATTCATGCGCATGCCCTGCTGTTAGTGCTGATTATCTTTACCTGGACCCCACCACATTTTTGGGCGCTCGCCATTCATAGAGAGAAAGACTATGCAACAGCGAAAGTGCCTATGTTGCCGGTAACCCATGGCGTGTCATTTACCAAAACGTCAGTGTTGCTGTATACGGTATTGCTGGGACTTGTGTGTTTGCTTCCCTATCTTACCGGCATGAGCGATCTTATTTATCTGATTGGCTCAAGCGTGCTTAATATCGGATTTTTATATTATGCATTGAAATTAAAATTTGATGCTCAGCCTCAAACTGCAATGAAAACTTTTAGGTTTTCAATTATTCATCTCATGGTATTGTTTGTCGTATTACTCTTAGATCACTACATACCACTGAGTTTATGAATCAACAAACTGTCGTCGGCCTTGTTGCATTTTTAGCGTTATGCGCGGGCATTGTAGGGGCGTTGTATATTGCGCCCCCAGGTGTTGAAAGTCAGCCGGAATACTTTCAAACTTACCCTGAACCAAGAGCATTATCACCGTTTTCACTAACGTCTCATGAAGGCGAAGTGTTCGATAATTCATCGTTAAAAGGGCAGTGGAGTTTATTATTTGTGGGCTATACGTTTTGTCCCGATATCTGCCCTACTACCATGGCCGAACTAAACGGTATATATCCTGAACTAAAAGCATTAAACAGTGTCCAACCCATTCGAGTTGTTTTTGTGTCGGTTGACCCAAATCGCGACTCGATTGAAAGACTTTCAGAGTATGTGAGCTATTTTAATGAGGAGTTCATTGCCGTTACTGGAGAGCATAAGGCGCTATTTCCATTTGTACGGAATTTAGGAATGATGTATGCCATTGCCGAAAGTACCGATAATCCTAATTATTTAGTCGATCACAGTGCATCTGTCGTACTTGTCGACCCTGAAGCTAGGGTGATAGGAAGATTCAAACCAAAAAGAGAGCCAGGAAAGCTATCGATAAGTGATTCCCAGCAAATATTGGCAGACATGCCAATAATAATCTCGAAGCAGTAATATGGATATCAAAATAAGGCAAGGTGTGGCATCTGACGCCGCACATACTGCGCCACTCATATTAAATGCGGCGCAGTCGTTGTTAACGTCTATTTTTGGACACAATAAGAATAAAACGGCCGATGGCTACCTCTCTCATGCTTGGGAACTCGGTGGCGGTCAGTATGGTTATAAGAATCATTGGGTCGCGTGTAGCGGTAATGAAGTGCTTGGTGTCGTGACGTCATGGCATAGCAAATTAGGCGCGGCGTTCGACCGAGCTACCCTTGATAGCATTACCTCGTACTTTACCCTCGACGAAGCAATGACAGTGCTGATGCGTAACCAGACGGTGGCGATCAACCTTACGCCGCCTACCAATACCGAGCTCATGATAGGGCACCTCTCAGTAGAGGAAAGCGCCCGTCGTACTGGTGTGGGGTCGATGCTAGTCGATGCCATGCAGGCGCGAGCGGAGAAGTTGAAGAAGCGCAAACTGGTGTTAGATGTTGAAGTGTCGAATGTGCCCGCTATTCGCTTTTATCAGCGACACAATTTCGTAGAAGAGTCGATAAACAAAGGCTTTATTCGCTTTGCTAAACCTGTATAGGTGAATGCTTCTTTTTTAAACAAGAGCGAGCGGAAACATAAAAAACTCGCTCTTAGTTAAATACTCAGTCAGGGTAATTTCCCTTTTCATCTGCCACGAAGAAAGGCGTTGAGTACCAATAATAACGACCCGCATGTGTATTGGACGGTGCTGTACAGTTCACACGTGAACGTCCCACAGGAAGTGTTTTTGAAAGACGAAATGTAAGCACGTTATCTTGAACACTGGTCTTAATGGGGTCACCGCCAAAAAAGCAATTTACTTGGGTAAGGCGAACATCGTCACTGTCTATCGTTAAGCTTATAGGCGATGATAGGGTTCTAGTTTTCATACGAGGGTTGTCGTGTGAACTGTGTGTAACTGGCATGGCAAGGCTATTTAATTTGGTCTTTAGCGTTGCCAAATTCGCGTAAGGTCCTGCCGCTGGGAAGCGCGGTAGTGCCTGCATATCACTGGTTGGTCCTACAG
>LUME01000370.1_pt1 | contig 13066 bp, 13 predicted proteins | sample 729951 | NCBI WGS metagenome assembly LUME01 (sample SAMN03860271, study PRJNA289734) | marine metagenome | biome: seawater column; feature: ocean; material: water; isolation source: Red Sea water column Station 34 - depth 200m | place: Saudi Arabia: Red Sea | collected 2011-10-15 | depth 200 m | reverse complement strand
GCTTGAAGAAGCAGGCATTGCAACGCAAGTTGAGGAGCTGGTTTCTGACACTGAGTCTTTGGTTAAGAAGCTCGACATGATCCCTGTTGAGTGTGTGGTGAGAAACTTGTCTGCTGGCTCTTTAGTTCGCAGACTGGGTGTGGAAGAGGGCAAAGAGCTTAACCCACCTATTTTCGAGTTTTTCTTAAAGAATGATGCACTTCACGACCCAATGGTAAATGACTACCATATTTTATCATTTGGTTGGGCAACCGAAGCGCAAATTGCTGAAATGAAAGCATTGACCTTCAAGGTTAACAGTGTTTTGAAAGCACTCTTTGATGACGCGGGTATGTTGCTTGTAGACTATAAACTAGAGTTTGGTGTCGACAAAGATGGCAATATCGTACTAGGTGATGAGTTTACACCAGATGGCTGTCGCTTGTGGGATAAAGAAACCCGTAAAAAAATGGACAAAGACCGTTTCAGACAAGGTCTTGGCTCAGTTGTCGAGACATACATTGAAGTTGCTGAGCGTTTGGGCTTGTCGCTTTAATAATCTCATCTCTTAGATACTTGTTAAAAGAGGACCATGATGGTCCTCTTTTTTGTTTATACATTCTTTCTTCGCTTTTCACCTGTTAAATCATTACATTATCCGTGTGATAGTTTTCCTTACGGACTAAAACAGGATAAGTTAGTGCTGTTGCTGGATATTGCATTTTTACATAGGGAGTTTCAGGTTGTTGAAAACGTTTCTTTTGGTCGCTGTAGCGATGGGCGCTTTCGCTGCAAATTCTCTACTTTGTCGAATGGCACTTGCCAATACCGACATAGATCCAGCTAGTTTCACACTTTTACGCTTAACCAGCGGGGCGTTAGCGCTATTAGTGTTATCTTCTTACTCTCTGCGTCGTGGCGTGAAAAGCGCGTCTTCTCAAAGCGTGTTTAAAGGGCTAAAAGCCAACGCAAGTGTGCTTGGTGGAATCGCTTTGTTTGTTTACGCTATCTGCTTCTCATTTGCCTATATTTCTATGTCGACAGGGACTGGAGCGTTATTACTATTTGGCGCAGTTCAACTTACCATGATTACGGTAGGCTTAATAAACGGGGAACGATTTAACAGTCGGCAGTGGCTGGGTTTTGTTCTGGCGTTTATAGGTCTGGTAATTTTATTATTGCCCAGTGCATCAGCGCCTTCGTTACTTGCCGGTTCACTCATGGTTTTAGCTGGTATGGCATGGGGAGTCTATTCGCTGTTAGGTAAAAAAAGTAGCTCAGCCCTTATGTCTACCACTGGAAATTTCATTTACGCGTCTTTTTTGTGTGTTCCCCTAATAGGTGTTGTCTTGTTAGTGGGAGCAGACCAATTTGTATTAGATAAAGTAGGGATGTATTACGCGCTTGCATCAGGAATATTCGCCTCGGGCTGTGGATACGCAATTTGGTATCGTGCGCTTCCTCTTATCAAGTCGACCACCGCCGCAACTGTGCAACTAAGCGTACCTGTACTCGCTTCACTGATGGGATGGTTGGCGCTAGGCGAACAGTTTACAGCGCAAATAATGCTTGCTTCGGTAATGACGTTAGGGGGAATTTACTTAGTGATAAAGAAGGCATAGCATGGTTGTCATTGCTTATTGACCACATGTCGAGTGTAAGCAAGCCTCCAAATTAAGAGCACGAACCCATTAGATGTTAATAGAAAGTCTATTGATATCACAGTCAGTGCAGGTGTATCTTATGTAAAAGAGCATCACGACACTGTTGAGTCAGCACGTTCAGAAGCCGACGACGCATTATACAAAGCCAAAAGAACGGCAGGAATAATGTTCAACTGGCCTGATAACGCTATTGAAATCGCGCGGAAGTCCGAGCGTAATTCGACCGAGTGTGATTTAGGAGCGAATTGTGCGCGCACCACCGATAATTTCTAATGAACATGAACGCGTTGCTGCACTCAAGCGACTGGGTGTGCTAGACACTCCCCCGGAAGAGCGTTTTGACCGTATAACGCGACTCGCTAGCAGATCTTGATATGGCCGAAACAACGCGGGACGTGGCTTTTTGCGATCACACTATTGCGCAAGACAAAACTTTAATTGTGCCCGATACGCTTAACGATCCTCGGTTTAACAACAATCCCTATGTAGTTGGTCATCCTCATATTCGCTTTTATGCCGGTGTTAGACTGATGGTTGAAGGATTCCCAGTCGGTACACTGTGTGTATTTGACGATGCTGCAAAAACGCTTAATGACGCCCAAATACAACAGTTAGAAAACCTCGCGCAACTTGCTGAATCTGAACTTAAGAGGCAAGAATACAATGACCTTTCTCTTCAATTGGAAGAATACCAATATCGACTAGCCCAGACACAAAAAATTACACGTGTGAGGAGCGCAATTTTAGAAAAAGTGGTGAACGCAGAATCACTACATACCGTGCTTCATGACATTGTAAATGCTATTGAAGCTGAATATACAGACCAAATATGCAGCATTTTGTTGTTAGACGACGGTAAACTAAAGAAGGGGGCCGCTCCCTCGTTGCCTGATTTCTACAATGATGCAATTGATGGCGCTGAGTATGGTGTGGGCAGGGGATCCTGCGGTAATACAGCTGCAACGAATTTACCGACTATTGTCGAAGATATCAGTACGCACCCCTTTTGGACCGATTGGAAAGATTTAGCATTGCGCGCTGGTGTGCGCTCGTGTTGGTCGCAACCGATTCAGGGGTCAAACGGTGAGGTCATTGGTACCTTCGCCATCTATCACAAAGAAAAGGCTATACCGACGGCCGAATCTTATGTTGGACCACTTGCAGCTGGCATTAAAAACCGCTGATAGAGACAATGAAAAGGTAGCAGTGATATTTTTAGATTTAGATAATTTTAAGGATATCAATGATACGCTTGGTCACGATATGGGCGACAAGCTTCTTATTGAGTGCGCTAAGCGAATAAAACAATGTTTGCGTTCAGATGACACCGTATCCCGGTTAGGTGGTGATGAGTTCGTTATTATTCTGAACAGCATCAAAGGCTTGAGTTCTATCGAGCAGGTCATTCAAAAATTGCTTAGAACAATAGGTAAACCTTACATATTAGAGTTAGAACGTGTGCATACTAGCGCAAGTTTAGGGGTTACGCTGTACCCTGATGATGCGAATGACGTAAAAAGCCTCTTAAAGAATGCCGATCAAGCGATGTACGGTGCGAAAGACCAAGGAAAAAATAGTTACCAGTATTACACCCACGACATGCAAGCCGCAGCGATTAAGAGGATAACTCTATTAAATGACCTGCGATACGCTGTTAAAAACAATGAACTGTTCATTGAATACCAGCCTATAGCGTGTTTCAGCAACCAGAAAGTAATGAAAGCTGAGGCACTGCTTAGGTGGCAGCACCCGAATAAAGGGCGGATAACCCCTGATGAATTCATTCCACTTGCAGAAGAGTCGGGTCTAATTATTGATATCAGTAATTGGGTCTTCAAAGAAGTGTGCTCTAACGTTCGTATTTGGAAGGAACGCTATCGAAAAGAGCTACAGGTAAGCATTAATACATCGCCTAGCCATTACTTTAATATGGAATCGAATATAACTCAGTGGCTAAATTTGCTTTTAGAGCAGCATATTTCTGCGCGCTCTATACTGCTAGAGGTCACAGAAAATTTATTGATGGAAGCTGATGAAACAGTATCAAAGAAGCTGTTTCAATTTAGGCAGGCTGGCGTTGATATCGCGCTAGACGATTTTGGAACAGGTTTTAGTTCCATTTCGTATTTAAAACGCTTTCCGACAGACCTTATCAAAATTGATAGAAGCTTTGTGAAGTCTATGACTGATGTCAGTAACGACAAGGTGTTATGCGAAGCTATTATTGTAATGGCGAAAAAACTCGGTATAAAAGTTGTGGCTGAAGGTGTAGAGACGCAAGAGCAATACGATATTTTAAAGAGTATGGGCTGTGATTACGCGCAAGGCTATTTGATTGCCGAGCCTCTGAGCAAAACTGACTTTGAGGCTTTCTGGCAAAAGCACTAGCACAGCTGGAACAGTGCTAGTGCTTGCAGAAATCCGCCCTAAGAAAGGGTTGCCAACGCTTTGCCTGAGTATTGCTCTAGTTCATCCGTCCGGTTTTCTTTTATCTTGTTCGCCCAATTAGGGTCTTGTAAAAGTGCCCGTCCCACTGCAACCAGATCGAACTCGCCGGCATCCAGCCTCTCTAGTAAGTCGTCCACCGAACGAGTAGTTGAATCTTGTCCTTTAAACGCACCGAAGAAGTCGTCATTTAGTCCTACCGACCCTACTGTAATAGTGGGCTTACCGGTAAGCTTTTTCGTCCAACCAGCAAGATTCAAATTGCTACCCTCAAACTCGTTTTCCCAGTAACGGCGCTGAGAACAATGGAAAACATCAACACCAGCTTCACTTAAAGGTAGTAAAAACTGCTCTAACTCCTGAGGAGAGTGGGCCAAACGCGCGGTATAGTCTTGTTGTTTCCACTGTGAATAGCGAAGAATAATAGGGAAATCTGGGCCTGTAGCAGCGCGTATAGCCTTAATAATTTCGACAGCAAAACGCCCGCGGTTTTCCATGCTGCCTCCCCAACTATCACTTCTTTGGTTAGTGCCTTCCCAGAAAAACTGGTCGATTAAGTAACCGTGTGCGCCATGAATTTCTATTCCATCCATACTGATGGATTTAGCATCAGCTGCTGCTTGCGCAAAGGCCGCTATCACAGACTCAATGTGTTGCACTGTCATCGGTTCAGCACCTTGTTTTCCAGGTTTGAATAAACCTGAAGGCCCTGCACTTGGTAGGTCAGGAAAAGGCGCTTTTTCTGCAACCCTTGCCATACCTACGTGCCACAGCTGAGGCATAATTTTTCCACCTACACTGTGAACTTCATCTACTACGGTTTTCCATCCGCTTAAGGCTTGTTCGCCGTGAAATTGAGGAATATTGGCGTCCATTGTCGCAACGTTATCGTTAACCGTGGTGCCCTCAGTAATAATTAACCCTGTACCACCTTGCGCACGACGCTTGTAATAAGCCGCAACATCAGGTGTTGGAACACCGTTCGGTGAGAACTGGCGGGTCATAGGGGCCATAACGATACGGTTGGTTAATGAAAGATTGCCATGTGAGTAAGGCTTAAACAGGGCGTTAGTTGCCATCTTTTATTCCTGAAATTTATTTTGCGTTTGGGCCTTTTGGTAGTATCACCTACTAGGTAACTTACAGGCCTGACTAAAATACTTCCAACATCCAACGGGGTAAGAGATATTGAAATTGAAGAAAATCGAACGGCTTCTTTTCGCAAAACCGTCAAGTACATTTGATACTACTGTGGAAGACAGCTAAGTCAATTTTCAAATGCTGATAGTAGGCCATAAGCAACAGTTAACTGTAGAGCACTAGCGAAGTGCTCTAGACAAAATGCTCAATCGAGGATTTCGACAATTTCTCTTGTGGCTTGAATTAGTCTAACCACTTTGTTCTCAATGCGAACGGTAATAATACCGTCATCACCCATTGGGACTATTACTCTTCCATGATCGTAAATATCGTGATCCAAACGCTTGCCAACAATGAGTTTCTTTTCCCAGCCTGGCGGTAGTTTGCCCGTGCGCTCATACTTCTTCTCTATGCCCGGAGGAAGTGTTTTGTCCTTTTGTGGGTGATTGGGGTTGGCATCTGCTGGTAGACTGTTTATTGTGAATGCACACGCTATACCTAGAAGCGGTAAAATTTTCATGGTTAACCTCTCGTCTTGTTGAATAGCGACCTTCTTTAGCATTAGCTCTGCCAGAGCGCTATTAGGGTAGAAGCATACAAAGCTCAACGTCCAGCTACTTCCATTTGATACTCATTAAAAAATATAGCTGAGTGACGGATTTACTGCGAAAAACATACCAGCTAGAAAAAACTTTTTAGGTAAATAGCTCAATAAAAATAAGATGGGCATGTAATTTAAAATGCAATTTAAAATCATGTGCTTAGGTAAGAACGAAAGAGAGAATACAATGAGTGATATTGCATTTACACGAGAAGAGAAAGAAGTATTGGTCGCTAAATTGCAACAATATTTTGATGATGAATTAGGTATTGAACTGGGTCAGTTTGACGGTGACTTCTTGCTTGATTTCATTAGTAAAGAGATGGGTGCATCGTTTTACAACAAAGGAGTGAGCGATGCGAGAACCGTTGTTGCGTCGCGTCTGCAAGTGATTGATGAAGAGTTGTACGCGATTGAAAAGATCCTTTAATGCAAGATTACGTTTCTTCTTTCCGAAATCAGGCGCTAAAAACTGAAAAGGTTCGCGGCAAAGCCATAGAGAATACGATATTTTCAGGCTTGAGTATGAAGTTAAAGAGGAACTTTTATTTTTAATGGGCATTTAGCCACGCAGCAACATGGAAGAATCTCATCGTCGTCAATGAAGGCTAGGGGATCGGTAGTGTACTCAACTTCGCCTTCAATAAGTTTTGTTCGGCATGCACCACAAAAACCTTCACGGCAATGGTAGTGAATATGAACGTCCGCTTCTTCAAGGGCGTGTAAGAGGGTTTTATCTTGGGGGGCAATAATCGCCCCCACATCGACAACGTCGATGCGGAGTGATTTATCGTTACTACTCATTAAGCTGTAGTTTTACAGCTCAAAATCAGCAAAGTCGTCTAGCTGCTCATCATCAATGGCTTTATCGCCGCTTTTACCGTCAGTAACGCGAAATTCTAGATTCTCAAAATAAGCATTTTTCACAAAAGCATAGTCATCAACAGACTGCTCTAGCTGCGCTTCTTGATCAAGTAATTGGGCTCTTGTTTCAAGTACCGAAATACCAATACGCGCTAAGTTTACAGAACCTTCGAGTAACGACATTGGAAACGCAAAACCGTCAACATAATCCCCTGTGAAGCTTCGCGGATCGCTTGGGCCTAAAAACGGCAGCATTAAGAAAGGCCCGGTATCTAATCCCCACACAGCCAGAGTCTCACCAAACTGCTCACGTTTACGCTCAATACCAATTTTAGACGCAACATCAAACGTGCCAACTAACCCTACCGTGGTGTTAATTAAAAAACGTGCCATGCTATCTAAGCCATCATCAACCTTACCTTGAAACATATTATTCAAAAAGTTCGCAGGCTCTTGTAGGTTGTCCGTGATGTTCACCAAACCAGTTCGCGCAGGCTGAGGCATTACCGTCACGTAGGTAACCGTTATTGGGCGTAAGATATAGGCATCCAACACATCCCAGTTAAAATCCCAGATTTCACGGTTAACCGGCTCGAACGGGTCGCGGGGGTCTGAAGTATCCACTACAGCCGCGCTCGCCCCAGTGTCTTGAGAATACGCTTGAGCCTGATCTTGAGTATGGTTACTCGCACAGCCACCTAAAAGACTTGCGGCAATAATCAACCCAGTGGCGAGTGATTTAGACAGTTCCATACTTATAATTCCTTATCAATAATAACGCTTAGTGAAGATATTTCGTTGGCAGTAACGCTTGCGCTCACACTGCCTTGCCATTCGCCTTTTGCAACTGCCACATTACCATCTTTAGATAGCCTTGCGGTAACCACCACATCAGACAGTGTTGCTAGCGTGAATTGTGGCATCATTGCGTTCTCTGTGGTTAGAGTAACGGAAACAGGGAAGTCTTCTATGGGCAGTTTAACTACAGCAGCGGGCATTTTGTTGTCAGAGTTTGCGTCTTGAGCGAAAACTATCAGAAAACCCTCTTTAGGCGCTTTTGTATTAGCGTCGTCAGACAGCCTCACCGTAATATTAAAGCCGGTTTGTGCTTCGCTGCTATCACTTTGAGCTGTTGACACATTCGCAGGCTCAATTCCCGTATTTTGTAGCGCTGCCATTTCATTTGTATTCCCTTTTAGCTCTTTTATACGCGCAACTAAACGCTGCGCCATATCGCTATCAGCTGGCAACTTACCTTCTACTTGTTGATAAAAACGCTGAGTATTTTCAAGATCGCCAAGTTGAGCAGAGACCACCGCCATCATCAGCGCAAGATTATCATTCTCTGGATTGTCGTTTAGCAAGCCCAACAAGATAGATTGCGCACGTTCCAGATTATTTACATCCCCTGTGGTCATCAAGGCTTGAGCAAGCGTAATGCGATTAGCTGTATTAGACGGCGCCAAACTCACCGCTTTATCAATAGCTTCAATGGCCTGCACTTCTTGGCCAATACTCAACATCAATCTGCCAAAATACATCCACCCGGTGTCGTCTTCTGGCTCTTCTCTCAAACGCTGGCGTATAGCAAGAGCAAGGCTAGCAATGTCTTGTTGGGTGAGGTTATTCGCATTACCGCTGGCAAGCTGTTGACTCAACTCGGGCAACGCTTCAATAGCTTGGCTTGCCTGGGTAACACGACCCATTTGGTTTACCTGCGCATATACAATCACTCCACAGGCTATCGCAAGCACGGCGCCAATCGCGAGCGGAAGTTTTGCATTACCCGTTTTATGAGATTGAAATGCGCTTTCATCTACCAGCGCTAGTTTTAGTTCATCAACGGCTTGGCGCTTATCGTGCTCGCTGATGAGGCCTTCTTGTACTTCACGGTCAAGTTCAGCAAGGCGCTGCTTAACAATTTGCGTATTGCTCAAACTGTCTTGTTTTGCGTGGTTTTTATTACGCAGCCATGGGAAAGCAACAATTAATAGAACAAGCGTAATTAAGCCTGAAACAATGATATAAAACTCAGACCAACTCATTCTTTCTCTCGCTCCAACATTTCATCTGCTTTAGCTAACTTAGCAGCCATATCTTCTGGTGGTGTTACCGATTTGCGGCGAACCACCACAATTAAGGCAATGAAAATAAACAAGACTGGAGCGGCCCAAAGCCACAAGGTCGCAGCCGTAACCGGCGGTTGATAGTGCACAAAATCGCCATAGCGCGACTTCATAAAATCAATCACCTCCTGCTCTGTTTTGCCTTGTTTTAATAGCGCGTAAACTTTTCGGCGCATGTCATGGGCAATCATGGCGTCGCTATCAGCAATATTCTGGTTTTGACACATAGGGCAACGTAATTCGGCGGTAAGCTTTAAAAAGCTTTCACGCTGAGCTGGCGTGTCGAAAGAAAACTTATCTTCAACCGCACTTACCGAAAAAGCACTAAGCACAAACAGCAGTGCTAAAACGTTTAGGGCAATGGCTTTCAAACTCGCGAGACTGTGAGAGGAAGTTTTCGATAACATCATTATTCCCCTCCCTGTGCACTTGTGGTGCTCTGGTTATTTTTTTCATTAAGCGTGTTCGACAAGTTAGGCTCTGAGACCATCACTGCATCCACATCTACCTTTTTGTCATTGCCTGTTTTGCCAGAAGCTTCTGCCACCAGCTTGTTGTATAGCGGGCCAACTTTGGTGTTCCAAACACGCTCGTTAATATCGCCTATGTGGTGCATGCGAATAATTCCTTCAGCGTCGATAACAAAGTGCTCAGGCGCTCCTGTTACTCCAAGGTCGAGCGACGTATCGCGATAGACATCAAAAATATTATACGCGTAAGGGTTACCGTAACGGCTGAGCATGTCGGTAACTTCTTGCTGAACACGGCTCAGTGTTTTTGTGCCAAAGTCTGGGTCTAAGTCCTGATCAAAATACAAACCCACAATGTGAACGTTTTGTTCGTTCTTTAGCTGAGTGAGATACGGCATCTCAACAGCGCAGGTCACGCACCATACACCCCATACATTTAATATGGTGACCTTGCCCTTTAAATCTTCAGGCGTATAGGTCACCTCTGGCTTCATCAGGTCTGGCAGTGAGAATGCAGGTAACGTCTTATCCTGAACCTGAGAATCTAACTCTCTGGGGTCAGAAAAAAGCCCCTTAAACAGAAAAATGACCAGCAAAGAAAACAACACTAACGGAATAGCAACGAGTGGTGCTTTTTTCATTATGCGCCTCCTTTCACTGACGCATTTGATGGAGTGGATACTTGACCATGAGATTGCTCAGCGTCGTTTTTACCTTTCCCACCAAATACACGTTTGATCTTTTTTACTTTAGCCATACGGTAACGTTTGTCGCTAATAGAGAAGATACCGCCTATAGCCATAACCACTGCGCCCGCCCATAGCCAGATAACAAATGGCTTAATATAAATACGGATGGCCCATGCGCCATTGTCTAAAGGCTCGCCCATAGCGATAAATAAATCTCTTATAGGATTTGAGTGAATAGCGGCTTCAGTCATCGGCATACGCTGTACGATATACAAACGCTTCTCAGGCTCTAGATGCGCGATTAATTCACCGTCTTGATAAACGTCGAATACGCCTTTGTCCGCCTCAAAGTTCGGACCTTGGACTTTGACGACATCTCTAAAGCTAAAGTCATAACCGCCAAGAGAAACGGTATCGCCGATGTCCATGCGCACATCGCGCTCCATTTCATAGTTTGAAACCAGCGTAATGCCGATAATGCAGATAGCAAAACCCACATGGCCCAGCACCATTCCCCAGTGGCTTGGCGTAAGCTTGCGAAGTTTAGATAGCACCGATGCATTGTCACTGTTACTTGATGGCATTGCCGATAGACGCTGCAACACCTCTTGCACTGTAGTGACTAAAATCCAAAACACCAGCACCATGCCTAAAACGCCCATATAGGTTGGTTGACCTAGCATTAGTACGAATGGCACAATCAATAAGGTGAACATTTGATTGAAGAACGGAGCGCCTACAGAAATACTGCCTAGGCCTAACTCTTTATGTACAAGTGGCAGTAGTGTACCCAACAATACAACTAGTGTTGCTGCGCACAAAAAGACGTTATTACCCATTAACAACACTTCACGGGAAAACGCTTGATAGCGGCCTGGGCTTTTAAGTGAAGCTGCTCGCATAGCGTAAAGCAGCAAGCCAAAGCCACTAAGTACAATCAATATTCCCAGTATAAATAAGCCTCGGGTAGGATCGCTTGCAAACGAGTGTACCGAAACAATCACTCCAGAACGTACTAAGAAGGTGCCAAGTAAACTCAAACTAAATGCGGCAATTGCAAGCAGTACGGTCCACGACTTAAACGCCTTTCGCTTTTCGGTTACGGCTAGCGAGTGCATTAGCGCAGTACCGACCAGCCAAGGCATGAAAGAGGCGTTCTCTACTGGGTCCCAGAACCACCAGCCACCCCAGCCAAGTTCGTAATACGCCCACCAGCTACCTAGCGCAATACCCACGGTAAGAAAAGCCCAGGCAGAAATGACCCAAGGCCTTGACCAGCGTGCCCAGGTTGAGTCTAGCTGACCTGAAATTAGTGCTGAAATTGCAAAAGCAAACGCGACAGAAAAGCCAACATAGCCCATATAAAGCATAGGCGGGTGAATGATCATGCCAAAATCTTGCAGCAGTGGATTAAGATCTCGTCCATCTACCGGGAAAAACGGCAGCATGCTGTTAAACGGGTTTGAGGTAAGCAGCATGAATAAGTAAAAACCGATGCCCACCATTCCCAACACCGACAGCACCCTTGCAACCATAGCAAGAGGAATACCCTTGCTGAATATCGCCACTGCTACTGTCCATATGGAAAGCATCAACACCCACAGAAGAAATGAGCCTTCGTGGCCGCCCCACACGGCGGTAATTTTATAATAAATAGGAAGTCGACTATTTGAATGCTGGGCAACATACGCCACACTGAAATCGTCAGTCACAAAGGCGTAGGTTAAGCATACATAGGCGATAAGCGTGAAGGTAAATAAGCCGATTGCCAGTGGTTTGGCGGTTGCCATTAACGCTTCGTGCTGACGGTGAGCCCCCCATAGCGGATAAACGGCCAATAATATAGAGAGCACTAGCGCTTAATGCCTTTCATTTTTTCAGCAAGTTCTGGCGGCATGTACTCTTCGTCATGCTTAGCTAGCACTTCCTGCGCTTTTATGTTGCTCGCGCCAGTGAGTACACCCGTTGCTACAATGCCCTGGCCTTCACGGAATAAATCAGGAAGGATGCCGGTGTAAGTCACAGTGACTGTTGGGCCAGTATCGATAAGGTCAAAGCTCACCGCTAAGCTTTCTTGATCCCTTTTTACACTGCCAGGTACCACCATACCGCCTATACGAAGACGCTGGCCAACCTGCGGTTTCTGGCCGTTTTTACCTTCAATAATTTCACTTGGCGTATAAAAAAGGTCAATACTGTCGTTTAGGGCGTAAAGCATCAATCCAATTGCACTTACTATTAAAAAACCGATAATTCCCACTACGGCTAGTCGCTGCTTTCGTCTCGGGTTCATGCAACTCTCTCTTCGAAAAAACTAATAAACAATAAAAACGCAAATGAATACTAAGTTCACTTTTCGCATTAATACTACATGCTGTCTTGCTGTTGCTGTCGCGCTTGTTTAATCCGCGCTTTGCGCTCTTGTTCCACCACAACCTGTCTTAAAAGGTTACGGTGTTTAATAAAACTTTGGATGGCGATGATAGCCATGGCCGCAAATGTCACACCAAACGACAGCCATACATAAAATGCATAGCCCCCCATGTTGATAAAGTCGGCCAACGATTCAAACTGCATATTAGTTGCCCCCTTTCACGCTGTGGTTAACTTGCTGTTTAGAAGCTAACTGACTGATAGCCAAGGCTTGCACCCAAGGTCTGTGCAACTCTCTAAGCACAATCTCATTACGTAAACGCACTGTAGTTACCGCGCCAATAAAAAACGCGAAACCCAGCAAATTAATTAACAGTGGCCACAGCATTTCAGGAGCAATCGAAGGATTATCGAACTTACTAATGGTCGCCCCTTGATGCAACGTGTTCCACCACTCTACCGAGTAGTGAATAATGGGGATATTTACTACACCCACCAGCGCCATCACGCCTGCGGCTTTACCTGCCTGCTGTTTGTCTTCAAAAGCACCGTAAAGCGCAATCACGCCTACGTACAAGAAAAGCAGAATAAGCTCTGAAGTTAGGCGTGCATCCCACACCCACCAAGCGCCCCACATTGGCTTGCCCCAGGCGGCGCCCGTGAATAGAGCGATAAACGTCATTACTGCGCCGATAGGCGCCATTGCAATCATGCT
>LUME01000141.1_pt1 | contig 13223 bp, 16 predicted proteins | sample 729951 | NCBI WGS metagenome assembly LUME01 (sample SAMN03860271, study PRJNA289734) | marine metagenome | biome: seawater column; feature: ocean; material: water; isolation source: Red Sea water column Station 34 - depth 200m | place: Saudi Arabia: Red Sea | collected 2011-10-15 | depth 200 m | reverse complement strand
CTAATACTCTCCCATAGGCTGAACCTTGATTCCTGTAGTGAAACAACGTGATATTCCATTTATCTCCTAATGCATTAAGAAAATCCAGCAAGGCTCCAGGTCTTTCCGGAAACTCAACTCTAAAAATTTGCTCACCATAAGAAATTATTTCTTTTGGTGCCCTACCCCCCACCATATGCTTAACATGTAGTTTAGCCATTTCGTTGTCGGATAAATCTTTAGGTGAGTAACCTTTATTTTTTAGGTCTTGTACAAACCCTATCTTTTCTTTTGGATCCTCACTTACTCTACAAGCCACAAATATATTAGCCTCTCCCTCATCATCAATACGGTAATTGAATTCTGTAATCATCCTTTTACCTAAATCTTTACAGAATTTTCTAAAACTACCTTTTTCTTCCGGTATACAAACACTCAGCAAGACCTCTTTCTTCTCTCCTAATTGAACTCGTTCAACTATATGAGAAAGACGATCGAAATTTAGGTTTGCTCCTGAATTAATTGCTACCAGATTTTTATTCTTCCATCCTCTACTCTTAGCCAATTTCTTAAGGCCTGCTAAAGATAATGCTCCAGCTGGTTCTGAAATACTTCTTGTTTCTTGAAATATATCTTCTACTGCTGCGCAGATCTCATCTACAGTTACTGTAACCACTTCATCTATGCATTCCTTAATTATGGGGAAAGTAACTTTACCGACTTGCTTTATAGCTACGGCATCTACAAAAAGCCCTACTTCTTTTAAAGTCACCCTACGATCAGCCTTAATAGACTCATATAATCCCGCTGCTTCTTTAGGTTCCACCCCTATAATTTTGATACTCGGTTTTAAGTTTTTAATGTATGCGCCTATGCCAGCTATTAAACCCCCTCCTCCAACAGGAACAAACACTGCATCTATTTTGTTGTCACACTCATCAAGGATTTCCTTACCTATAGTTCCTTGACCTGCAATTACATCTGGATCATCAAAAGGATGAACAAAAGAAAATTTAGGGTTTTTTGATAATTTTATGGCATGTACATAGGCATCATCATAACTATCACCAACAAGAACAACCTTTGCACCTAAATTCTTTACTGCCTTTACCTTAATACTTGGAGTAGTAACCGGCATAACTATAGTTGATTTTAATTTAAGCTTTCTCGCAGAATAAGCTACACCCTGAGCATGATTTCCAGCGGAAGCAGTAATTACTCTTTCAACATCCCCTTTTTCTTTGAGAAGAGAAATCTTGTTATATGCTCCTCTCAACTTAAAAGAAAAAACCGGTTGAAGGTCCTCCCTCTTTAGAAGGACATTATTCTTTATCTCCTTTGAGAGATAACTTGCTGAAGATAAAGGTGTAATATTGGCCACATCATAAACTCTACTTTCCTGAATCTTCTTTAAATATTTTTTTGATTTAGATAATTTCATTTCTTTTATTTATCTCCCCATTTAAAGGGAGCGCAATTATACTTACCGGATAATTAATTGCACAAAAAAATCTAAAATTATGGATAAAGAGGAAAAAAAGAAGCAATCTGCTGAAAAAGCATACGAAATAGTCAAAAAAGGTCTCAATAGAGATACAGTTTTAGGTATTGGAACAGGATCTACTACAAATTACTTTATAGAAATACTAAATCAGGAGAAATTAGACCTAAAAGGAGCAGTATGCAGTTCAAATGCCTCTGAAAAGTATCTAAAAAAATCCAATATTGAGATTCTCAGTTTAAATGATGTACATAAAATAGATTTTTATGTTGAGTGCCCATTGAGGTCATAGATTTAGCCAGAAGTGCAATTTCCAGAGAAGTAATGAAAATGGGCGGCAGGCCAGTTTATAGAAATAATTTTGTTACAGATAATGGTCATCAAATAATTGATGTACACAATTTAGATTTAAATGTTCCTTACGAAACTGAGCTGACAATAAATAAGATTCCTGGGGTAGTTGAGAACGGAATTTTTTCTTCTAGGAAGGCAGATATCATCCTTCTAGCTACAGATAGTGGCATTGAAGAAATTAAAGATTAATACCTATTAAATAAGGATGTATAAGTAAGTAAGTACTTACTTTTATTTTATAAAAGAGATTTGATTGAAGAAATTAATTCAGAGCTATTTGGCTCTACTTTTGTATTAAAACTAGATACCTTACCGTCTCTTCCTATGAGGTACTTATGAAAATTCCATCCTGGTTCAATGCCTGTTTCCTTTATTAATTCTTTATAAAAATTATTAGCATTTCTGCCCTTTACTGGAGAAGTGGCAAACATCGGAAAAGTTACTCCATATTCTGTGCTACAAAACTCCTTGATATCAGATTCATCACTAAATTCTTGCCATAGAAAGTCTCTTGAAGGGAACGCAAGAATTACAAAATCTTCATCTTTTAGTTCTTTGTACAAATTCTGTAAGCCAGTGTACTGAGGTGTATAACCGCAGCGGCTGGCTACATTGACAGCTAAAATGACTTTATTCTTGTACTGACAGAGACTTTCAGTCTCTTTTGAGTCTAAAAGTCTTACTTCATGATCTAATACTTCTGGACAGTTAGCTAATAAGCTACCACTTAAATAAAATATAACGAGAGTAATGAGTGTTTTTTTCATAGTTCCTTCCTAAATAATCCAAACTTCCGTATCTATATTCACACTATTAAACAAAGAAATAACATCAGAATTGTACATTCTAACACAGCCATCTGAAGCGGGTTTCCCTATTAATCCCTCTTCTGCAGTACCATGGATATAGATATACCTAGATTTTGAATCTACGCCTGATCCTAGGTTTTTGCCTTCCTCTAGGCCTGTTAGCCACAAAATTCTTGACGTAACTACATCAAATTCAGTATCTATGGGCTCTTTAATAATATTAGCAATTGCTCCTGTCCACCTTCTACCCTTTAAAATAGCACCTTCTGGAAGTCCTTCTCCTATCTTTTCTGAGATTTTATGCCTTCCTAGGGGGGTTTTAAAGCTATTTACTTGAGATCCTGTACCATACACGGAAGTAGAAACACTGTAAATCTCATCTATTTTTCCCATTTTTAAGAAAAAAAGCTGTTGAGTAGCTATATCAACTACGATTAGTTCTTCTAATTCTCTATATTCTGTTGAGATACTTTCTATATTAGCTAAAGCCATATAATTACTGGGTTTTTCTAGAGTAACTGTACATGATATTAAGAATAAAGTAATGAATAATATTACAAAATTGATATATTTATTGTATAAATGTTTATTATATATTTTAATATATTTTTTATAGAACATTTGTTCTTTTATATAATAAAAGGTACATATAGATTAACATTATATATCCATATATAAAGTAATTTCCAACAATAGAATATGGAGTTTTGCCTTCATATATTGATACACTTTCTTTTATTTGCTTATCCTCAAAGAATCCTTGCCTATTCACTACATTCCCTTTTCTATCAATAATAGCGCTAATTCCGCTATTTGTTGCCCTAACAAGACTTTTTTGATGTTCTTGGGCCCTTGATTGGGCAATCTCTAGGTGCTGTTCTGGTCCAATAGATGCTCCAAACCAAGTATCATTGCTTATTGTAACTAATAAATTGCTATCTTTAGCTGTTTTTCTTACTAAATCACTAAAAGCTATCTCATAGCAAATACTTGCTGAAATAGCTATATTATGCGCTTTTAGAAGGCTATATGACTCTCCTGGAAGGGTATTTATAAGGTTTATACCCAAAATATCAAGAATTTTGTCTAAATAGCTCCTTAAGGGTATGTATTCTCCAAAGGGGACTAGGTGTATCTTGTCATAATGGCCTTTTATAGCCCCAAACCCTTCTATTCTGTTATATCTCTCAATTAAGCCTGGATTTTGTATATCTTTTGCAATTATTCCGCTAATTAAAGATATATTTCTTGATTTAGCTTGTTTTTCAATATCTGAGATCCAGGTATGCAAGTCCCCCTTATCAAAAATGATTGCAGTTTCAGGAAAAAAGATGAATTCTCCTTCTTGAGCATCAGAAATAGAGTTGTTAATCATATTCATAGTCTTTCTGACTCCCTCAGAGCTCCATTTTTCTTCTAATGTTAGATTTGGCTGATAAATGGACGCCTGAATAATTGAAATTTCTTTAGTCCAATTTATTTTATTCAAAGTAAATGAAGAGAGAAGAAAAATGACTATTATGAGGGCAGGGGACCAATGTATTTTTTTCTTATTTCTAACAATAAGAACTAAACTACCGGAAATCATTACAGCTAAAATTGATGCACCATAAGTGCCTAATATTGGTATCCATCCGCCCATAGAGGTGCCCGCTAAAGATGTTCCAACTATAAGCCATGGGAACCCTGTAAATAAATAGCTTCTAATAATCTCTACTGTTACCCAAACAACAGGAAAGAATAATAAATAATTCAAATTTTTATTACCGGTTCTAAACTTTTTTATTAGATAGAAGGTTAAGCCTGTATATAAAGATAAGAAGAAGATGAATAAAGTAGTAATAAGTAAGGAACTTAATATACCTTGGTTTCCATGATAGTGAATACTCACATACACCCAAGATATACCTAAGCCCCATTGGCCGATTCCATAAAATAATCCCAGTAAAAATGTATTTTTTTCTACCCTTTCACTTGCTAAGTAAAGAGCTAAAGAAATAGAAAGAATTGTTAGAGGCCAATAGTCAAATGGAGCGAATCCTAAAGGAAATAATAGCCCACACAAAAGCGCTAATAAATACTTGCTCATTGATCAGTAATCTTAAGTCTGAGAGAGTTTAGCTCAAATGATTTATTTAGACTTAATTACTCTTATTTTCTTGAGTCTTCTTTTTTCAGTAGATGCAATAACAAACCTTAGATTACCTATTGAGATTGCATCATTGGTTCTAGGAAATCTTGCAAAATGATGCATAACTATACCTCCTAAGGTATCAAAATCTTTATGACCCAACTCAGAGTTAAATTCTTTATTAAAATCTTCTATTGGAATAAGAGCTGATACTAAAAACTCTTCATCAGATAGCCTTTTTACCATCTGGTCTTGTAAATCATCATGTTCATCTTCTATTTCCCCAACTATTTCTTCTAATACATCTTCTATTGTTACTAAACCTGTAATTCCACCATATTCGTCTATAACAATCGCCATATGGTTCCTGCTTGCTCTAAATTCATCCAGAAGGGTATTCAGCTTTTTGCTTTCTGGAACAAGAACAGCGGGTCTAAGCAGGCTATTTAGCTCTAATTTGACTGTATTTTTAGGAGAAAGGAGGGGCAAAAGGTCTTTTGCAAGAAGAATCCCTTCAATTTCTTCAGTTTCCTTGTTAAATACTGGAAATCTTGAATGTCTTGATTTAATTATCCTAGGAAGGAAATCTTCAGGTTCCTCAGTTGAATCAACAAAGATTATTTGAGGTTTAGGTATCATGATTTCTCTTACTTTTGAAGTAGAAACCTTCAAAGCTCCTTCCATCATACTTAAAGTACCTTTTTCAAGGACTCCTCTATCGCTAGAATCCCTTATGGATCCAGCTATATCTTGCTTGTTTTGGGGTTTATAAGAGAAGTTCCGATATATCCCTTTTATCTTATCTCTAATTTTCTTTGTAATTCCTAGCCTTTGCGGCTCTACCGAACTACTTGGGGGTTCGTCGTTCATTAACGCCTTATACTTATAAACACACGACAATCATAGTTCTATTAGGTATGGGTCTTCAATACCTAATTTACTTAATATGCTTTTTTCTATTTGTTCCATTTTTGAAGCTTCTCTATCTGAACCATGTTTATACCCGAGTAGATGCAATACTCCGTGAACAAATAAATGAAGCAAATGATCTAAAAAATCTTTATTTTGTTCTTTAGCCTCTTTTTTTAGAACATCAACGCAGATAGCAATATCTCCAACAGAATTATTATTCTCATCTGTCTCGTTAGGGTCTGGTAAAAAAGACAATACGTTAGTTTCCTTATTTGAACCTGAAAAAGAATAATTTAGTTTCTTCATATTCCTTATGTTGATAAACCTAAGGGATACAGTTAAACAAGAGTTATTAGTTTTAGAAGTCTTTAATTCTTTATTAATTAGATCTAGACCTTTAATCAAAATCTGTTTTTTTATATTTATATCTACATCCTCATCCTTGCTAATAAGGATATCGGCTAGAAAGAAATTCATCGACTTTTAAATTTTTCGTAAGCTTCTACAATCTTTTGCACAAGCGAATGTCTGGCCACATCTTTAGAAGAAAATCTAACTAACCCTACATCTTTTAATTCTCTTAAAATATCTAAGGCATGTATAAGGCCAGATGTTATATCTTTGGGTAGATCTATTTGAGTTAGATCGCCAGTAACTATTACTTTGGAACCATATCCAAATCTTGTTAGAAACATTTTCATTTGTTCAGGTGTTGTATTTTGTCCTTCATCGAGAATTATGAAGGATTTGTTTAAAGTTCTTCCTCTCATAAAGGCGAGGGGAGCAATTTCTATTACATTATTTTCTATTAGTTTATTGGTTTCTTTAAACCCTAAGGTCTGAAAAAGAGCATCATAGAGTGGTCTCAAGTATGGATCTACCTTTTGGCTTAAGTCACCAGGAAGGAATCCTAACTTCTCTCCTGCCTCAACAGCAGGGCGGGTAACAACTACCTTTTCAACCTTTCCAGTTATTAGTTCATTAACTGCTGCAGCTACTGCAAGGTAAGTCTTACCTGTTCCTGCGGGCCCAATGCCAAAGACAAGCTCTTTATTAGATATAACTTCTAAGTACTTTTGTTGATTTGTTCCTTTAGGAGAAACCAATGTTTTGGGTGTCTTTAAGACAATTTTTTCATTACGGTGTTTCCCGCTTGCATCAGTAGAAGAGTTCTGGTTCATGACTTCCCTTAAATATAAATGTATTTCTTCTGGAGGAACAACAGTTTTTTCCTCCAATTTTTGATACAGACCCTTCAGAACCGTCTCTGCAGCTGAAGTATTTAAACTATTGCCTCTAACTTTAAACTTAGAACCTCTATTGCTTATCTTAATTTCAAGAGCTTCTTCAATCTGCTTGAGAGTTGAGTTTGTAGGACCACAAAGTCTGTTAATTCTGTCTTGGTCTTCTGGGTCTAGATCAAACCTTAAGCTCTTCTCCATTTAAGCCATAACCCCTCGTAATGAATTTGGCATGACATCTACTATTTCTAAATTAATAAATTGCCCAACAAGATCTTTACCTTTGGAATTAAAGTTAACAACTCTATTGTTTTCAGTTCTAGCCTGAAGCTCGCCTGGGTCTTTCTTAGAAATTCCAGTTATTAGACATTTCTCAATATTTCCAACCATTCTTCTGCTTATTCTAAAAGAGCTCTTTTTTAAAGCAGTCTGCAGTAGGTCTAGTCTCTTTTTCTTCTCAGCCAAGCTGACGTCATCTTTTAAGTCTTTAGCTGTGGTATTGGGTCTGGGGCTGTAGATGAAACTATAAGATTCATCAAACCCCACCTTTTCAACAAGATTAAGAGTGTCTTGAAAGTCTTTATCTCTTTCTCCTGGAAACCCAACAATAAAATCAGATGAAATGCTTATACCGGATCTCGCCATTCTCAGTTCTTCTATAATCTGAAGATAATCATCTATTGTATGACGTCTCCTCATTGTTTTAAGGATACTGTCAGAACCACTTTGAACCGGTAGATGTACATGGCTGACCAGTTCTGGAACTTCTTCATATATAGCTATTAGCTCCTCTCCGAACTCAAAAGGGTGCGAAGTTGTATACCTTATACGATCAATTCCTTGTATCCGTGCAGACTCCCTAATTAGGTTTGCTAAACCCAAGCCTTTGGTTTTATCTTTACTATCTCTATAGGCATTAACATTCTGTCCTAGAAAAATTATTTCCTTAACTCCATCATTTGCCAATCCTTGAACTTCCGCAAGTACCTCAATTAAAGAACGACTTACTTCATGCCCTCTCGTATGTGGAACAACACAAAAGGAACAGTACTTATTGCACCCCTCCATAATTGATACAAAAGACGAAGTTCCATCATTAGACGGCTTTGGTAAGGCATCAAATTTTTCAGTTTTCGGAAAAGATATATCCACCTCTTTTTTATTGAGTTTAGATACCTCTTCATACATTTTGGGTACTCTGTGAATTGTTTGTGGACCAAAAACTAAATCAACAAAAGGGGCTCTTTTAATAATATTTTTACCTTCTTGACTAGCGACACAACCTCCTACTCCTATCTTTAATTTAGGATTCTTCTTCTTTAAATCCTTCCACCTTCCGAGTTCATGGAAAACTTTTTCTTGAGCCTTTTCTCTAATTGAGCAAGTATTTAGTAATATTAAATCTGCCTTCTCTGGTTGGTCTACAATGGTTAGATCATGACTTTCACCAAGCATATCTTTCATACGATTAGAATCGTATTCATTCATTTGACACCCGTGGGTCTTGATGTATAAATTTTTGCCCATACAATCTTATATATAAAGAGGGCGCGAATTGTAATGTCTAAAAAGGGAATCTACAAAATAGTATTTATGCAAACTGGTGAAATCTATGAGGTTTATGCCAAATCTATCTTTCAGAGTGATATGTATGGCTTTATAGAAGTTGAAGATTATATATTTGATCAAAATTCCCAAATCGTAGTTGATCCTAGTGAAGAAAAACTTAAGACAGAGTTTAAAGGAGTTAATAGAAGTTATATACCTATAAATGCAATTTTGAGAATAGATGAGGTAGATAAAAGAGGAAACGCAAAAATAACCAAAAGTAAATCTAGCAATATTATGCCCCTTCCTACTCCAATAGTTGATGGTGGAAATAAAAAAGATCCCTGAACAACAAATCAATTAAAGAGGTTTTCTTTATAGAATTTCAATTCTTTTATAGATTCATACACATCAGCCAATGCTCTGTGGTTGCCATTCTTATCAATACCTTCTACTAATTCGGGCTTCCACCTCTTAACCAGTTCTTTTACAGAACTTACATCAATATTTCTGTAATGAAAAAAGTCTGCCAATTCAGGCATATATCTAACTAAAAACCGCCTGTCATGAGATATCGAATTCCCACATAAGGGTGATTTTCCTTTTTTTGTATGCTTCCTTAAAAACTCTAAAGTCTGACTCTCCGCTTCATCTACTGAGATCTGTGTGGCTTTCATACTGTCTATAAGGCCAGAATTAGTATGCTGATTTACATTCCACTCATCCATACCATCTATATATTCTTGAGGCTGCTTTATAACAAGGTTGGGGCCCTCTTTTATTTCTTCTAGGTCTGCATTGGTAACTACAGTTGCTATTTCAATAATCCTTTCAGAGTCTGGGTCTAGACCCGTCATTTCTAAATCAAGCCAGATGAGTGGAGGTAGGATTTTGTTTTCTGCCATAAATTATTCTCAGTGAACGATGAAAAGTATAATAACTCATCATGGGACCTAAAAAGAATTTACTAAGCTACAAAAAAAATCTGTCTTTGGGCTTTTTGGCTATTTCACTTCTTTCTTGTTCTGCTTTGGGGCAGTGGTGGTATGACCGACTTGATATTTATTTAGCAAATTATTTTTTTAAATATGCAGACTTCTCTAATGAACAAAAGTCCTACATAAGGTCGGTTACTAAAGACTATCTTGAGTGGAACTCAACTTCTGAAATTCCTAAATATAAAAATTTAATTATAAAAATTAGGAATCTAGATGCTACAACAACAACCGTAGATATCAGGAGAATATTTGAAGAGGGTGAGTCTTTATTTGAAGCAAGTAACAATTTCTTTACTCCTCATATAGTTAGCTTTTGTAAAACTCTTACTGAAAAGCAAGTAGAAGAAATAAACCTCTTTTTTACAAAAAGAATTGAAGGGTGGAGGGAATCTTTAGAGGAGTCGAAAGATCAAAGTCAGGAAGAAAGTATTACAGAATCAGTGCAAAGATTAGCGAAATTCCTAGGAGTTAAGTTGGATGATAAACAGCTTAAAACTATAAGGGACTTGGCCAAAGAAATAAAAGAGGAAGATACCTCTTCAATAGAACGACAAGATACCTGGAACAAAGGACTTATAACTATCCTCAGGGGAAAAGATTCTAAAGACTTTAATTTATTACTCACTGACCATTTAAATAGTTTGTTAGATTCTGAACAAAGAGGAAATAGAGAGGTTGTATATCATAAGATTATAGCCAGTACGATAGCTTCCTTGAATGAGGCTCAAAGAAAAAAATATGAAAGAAGGCTCAATGTATTTGTTTCTTCATTGGATAAGATAATTAAGAATCATAATTAAGAATGTCAAAAACAAAAACGCACTTTGGATTTCAACAAATAGACTCTGATGATAAAAGAGAAAAAGTCAGAGAGGTCTTCGATAATGTAGTAGAGGGCTATGATCTTATGAATGATTTAATGTCACTTGGAGTTCATAGAATTTGGAAAAGAGTGGCAGCTGAAATGTCAGAAATTAGACCCGATTCTTGCTTTTTAGACCTGGCAGGAGGAACGGGCGATATGATTAGTTTAATGGCCCCTCGTCTAAACCACGAAGGGTTGGCTATTCTTTCTGATATCAATGAAAAAATGCTTGTAACAGGCAGAGACAAGCTTATTGATTCAAATATTAATAATTTTTTAGCAGTCCAACTTGATGCACAACTAATACCGTTTAAACAAGATAGCTTTGATGTGATTTCTATTGCCTTTGGATTAAGGAATGTTACAGATAAAGAGAAAGCATTAAATTCAATATTGTATTGTTTAAAACCAGGTGGGAAGTTAATAGTCCTAGAGTTCTCTAAACCTACCAATGAGATAATAAGAGAAATTTATGATTTTTACTCTTTTGAAATCATTCCTAAGCTTGGAGAACTTGTTTTAAGCTCAGAGGAAAGCTATCGATATCTAGCTGAGTCTATAAGAATGCATCCAACTCAGGACGAATTGAAAGAATTGTTTGAAAACTGTGGTTTTAAAAATTGTAATTATGAAAACTTAACCAACGGGGTTGTAGCCATACATACCGGCACAAAACCTGGAGAGCCATGAGAGATTTATTAAGACTGGTTCGAATAATACATATTCTTGCTAAGGCCAGACTTGATACCTTCATTGAAGGTAGTCAAAGAAATAATCTATTGTCTTTCTTATTAGTAATTTCTCCTTGGAGGATCTATTCAACAGAAGAACATAGAGGCGAAAGAATCAGAAAAGCTTTAGAGGAAGCAGGCACTATCTTCATTAAATTTGGTCAACTTCTCTCTACAAGACCTGACTTAATTCCAGCCGATATTGCCCAGAGCTTACATACACTTCAGGATAGTATTACTGCTTTTCCTACTGATTACGCAAAAGAAATAATTGAAGCCGAACTAGATTCTTCTATTGAAGAGCTATTTACCGATTTTGACCCCAGCCCTATAGCTGCCGCTTCCATAGCCCAAGTTTATTCTGCAAAACTTAAAGATTCCAAAGAAAAGGTAGCCATAAAAGTTGTAAGACCGGGTATTGATAAAGCCATAGATAGAGATATCTCCTTAATGAAAAAAATAGCTCAAAAAGCAGAGAAGTACTCGCTAGATGCAAGACGATTAAGATTGTTTGAATTGGTACAGGAATATGAAGCTGTTATTAAGACAGAATTAGATATGCGAGTTGAAGCGTCTAATATGAGACAGACCAAAAGGAATTTCAAAGATAATTCCTTGTTATATGTTCCTGAGGTTTACTTGGAATATTCAACTGGAAAAGTACTGGTAATGGAAAAGATTTCAGGTATCCCAGTGGATAATATTAAAGACTTAAAAGAAAAGGATGTTGATTTACAGCTAGTGTCCGAAAGGGGAGTGGAAATTTTCTTAAAACAAGTTTTTGTGGATAATTTCTTTCACGCTGATATGCACCCAGGAAATATTTTTATCAATGCTCAAGAACCTACAAGCCCTTCTTATATTGCCGTCGACTACGCGATAGTTGGATCGTTAGATGAAGAAGAGCAATTTCAAATTGGAAGAATGCTTTTATCTGTTATCAGCAGAGACTTCTTAGCAATTTCTACTATTTTAATAGATTCGGGCTGGGTTGATCCTAAAACCAGAGCAACTGACCTTGAACGAACCATAAGGTCAGCCTGTGAACCAATGTTTGAACAACCTTTAGAGAAAATCAAATTTGGGGAATTGCTTTTATACATATTCGATTCGGCAAGAAGGTTTAATTTACACATGCAACCATCTTTGATGTTATTGCAAAAAACTCTTATCAACATAGAGGGATTGGGTAAACAGCTTTATCCTCAACTAGATTTTTGGTCCATTGCTAAGCCTTTTCTTCAAGAATGGACAAAAGATAGGTATAACCCAAAAAAAATAGAGGCCTGGGCTCGAAAAAATGCTGGCTTGTGGTTAGAAAAGGCTAGAAAGCTTCCTGAAGTTGCAGAAAATGTATTAGATCAAATTAATAAAATTGAAGACTACCAAAAAGATAATGAAATTAGACATGAAGAACTAATAACTACACTCAAGAGAGAGAAGAGAGGAACTAGAGTTCTTATTTTCATTTCCCTAATAGTCCTCATATTTCTCTTTCTGTCTTGGACTATAAACTAGCCCTTAAGTATGATAGATATTAATAAATTAGTAGGAGAATGAAATGGGTTTAGGCGGAATTAGTATTTGGCAGTTGCTAATTGTTTTAGTAATCATTTTATTACTTGTTGGCCCTAAAAGACTTAAAAGCTTAGGTTCTGAAATGGGGAATTTTCTTAAAAATTTCAGAAAAGCTGTCGACGACAAAGAAGAAGATCAGAACGAAGCAGATAAATAAAATCTACCTGAATGTTTGAAATTGGTTTTCCAGAACTACTTGTAATTGTATTCGTAGGGCTACTGGTCGTAGGTCCCGAAAAGCTACCTCAAATCATAAAAACTCTAACACGATCTTTTGGGACCATTAGGTCTTACCTTAAGGAGGCCAGATCAGAAATAGAAAAAAGTGTGGGAATGGATGAGATTAGACAAGATCTCCACAATGAGAAAATCATGGAAGATTTGAAAGAAAATAAAAAGCAGAGTAATTCTACGGAATAATGAAAAAGAAAGATCTGCCATTGTTAGACCACTTAAAAGAGTTGCGGGTGAGACTAATTAGATCTTTCGTAGGTGTCATAGTCGTTTTTTTACCCTTAATTTTTTTCTCAAATAACATATACGAACTTGCTTCAAGCCCACTTCAGGAACTTATGC
>LUME01001506.1_pt1 | contig 13229 bp, 13 predicted proteins | sample 729951 | NCBI WGS metagenome assembly LUME01 (sample SAMN03860271, study PRJNA289734) | marine metagenome | biome: seawater column; feature: ocean; material: water; isolation source: Red Sea water column Station 34 - depth 200m | place: Saudi Arabia: Red Sea | collected 2011-10-15 | depth 200 m | reverse complement strand
GCTTTGCTTAAATAGAAATTTATAAATCCTGGCGGGGCTACTACAATTTTCTCAAGGCCTTTTTGATCATTAATTTTGTCAGCAATTTGATGAGCAAGATCCACTGCATTCAGGCCCAGTTTTTTTGAAAGATGCAAGGCAATATTACAAGAAAATTGGCCATGATCTTGACTTTTAGTTCTGCTAATTTCGATTTGGATATCAGCAAGATCGTCAGGCCCAATTAATTTTGTAGCTTCTATCGAATTGTAAACCAGGTTTTTAATTTCTTTTTTCAAAATATTTAGGCATTCAATTTTTTTTATTTTACATGAGTCTTATTTTCTTATGATAGATCAATTGGATCCACATCAAGAGACCATTTGACCTTACTGGTCTTTTTTGTGCTTTTAATCATGCATAAGAGTTTGTCCAGAAATTGATGCAACTCCTTTCTGTTTGTGTTTAGCAACAATAACTGTCCTCTGAATTTTCCAGCTTTTTTTTCGATTGGCGATGGCACTGGACCAAGCAGCATTGTGCTGCCAAAGTTAACATTGTTACCTTCTGTTTCTATAGTTTTCAGAAAGTTGAAAACTGAGTTCTTTTTTGTGGACTGTGCATGTAACACTGCCAAATGGGAATAAGGAGGCCACAGAGGGACTTTTCTATCCAATATAGCTTCTGAAAAAAATGCATTGTAGTCCTGAGATATAATTGTATTTAGTAAAGGGTTTTTTGGATTGTATGTTTGTAAAAATACCTCACCCACTTCTTTTCTTCGGCCAGCTCTTCCTGAGACTTGAATAAATGTTTGTGCAAATCTTTCGCTGCTTCTGAAATCACCACCAAACATTCCCTGATCAGCATTGATGATTGCAACCATAGATAAGTTTGCAAAATCATGGCCTTTAGCTAACATTTGCGTGCCTAATAAAATTTGTCCTTCTCCCGATTTTGCTTGGTCTAGTAAGCGAGCTCTTTGTTTTTTAGATTTAACAGTATCTCGGTCTATCCTAACTATTTGCGTGTTTGGAAACTCGTTCTTTAGTGAAATCTCTATTTGTTCTGTTCCCTCGCCCAAAGGTCTTGATTCAGAGCCACACTCAGTACAAATTTTTTTCCATAACTTGTTGTGGTCACAGTGGTGGCAAACTAAAAGCTTTTTTCTCTTATGCAAAACAAGACTAGTGTCACAACGAGGACATTCTTCTATATTCCCACAGTCTAAACAAACTGTAGCAGGAGAGAACCCCCTTCGATTTAAGTAGAGTAAGACTTGGTTGTTTTTGGTTATGTGTTTTTTTATGGCTTTTATTAGAAACTTAGTTAGTCCTTGTTTTTGAGCATGAACCCTTAAATCTATGATGTTTGTTTTTGGAAGAGGAGTAGAAAAAACTCTTTTTTTGAGGGTAATTTTTTTATATTTTCCATTCTTAGCATTCATTAAAGACTCAAATGAGGGAGTAGCAGACCCAAGGAGTATGGAAGCTTTGCTTTGTGTTGCTCTTACAATCGCTATGTCTCTACTTGAATAACAGAGCCCACTTTGTTGCTTAAAAGACGGATCATGTTCTTCGTCAACAATAATCATCCCCAAGTTTTTAAATGGAGTAAAAACAGCAGATCTTGTACCAATCACCATCCGTAGATTACCCTGACTTGCTTTCATCCAAATTTCTGCTCTTTGTTTGCTTGTGATGCCAGAATGTAAGACACTCACAGTGTTACCAAACCTTCTTTGAAAACGTTCAAAAATTTGAGGAGTTAAACCAATTTCTGGGACCAAGATCAATACTTGCTGATTTTTTTTAAGGTTGCGGTCAATGGATTGTAAATAAAGCTCAGTTTTGCCGCTCCCTGTAACTCCATCCAAAAGCACGGTTTGGTGTTGGTTAAAACAAGACAGTATTTTTTTAAACCCTTTTTCTTGTTCTTCTGTGAGTTTTTTATGCGTCTCTTGCTGAAATGATTCTTTTGGTGTTGAGTCTATTTTTGGAGTTTTTTGTATTTTATAATCAAACAGATTATGAATAGGGACGTTAAGAGCTACCTTGAGTATCGATTTTTTCAATAGTCTAGTTGTTGAATACACTCACTTACAAGATTGAGCCCTTGAGAAAGATAATCGCTTGGTGAGCCTATGCCAAAACGCAAATACTTATCCATGCCATAGCAGTCACCAGGCACAATTAAAACACTCTGATCTGTTCTTAATTTATGAGCAAGCTCAGTGCTGTTGATATTCATTTGGTAACCAACGAATGCCATGCCTCCCGCTTGCGGGGGAACAAAACTAAAGAGATCTTGGTGCGAATCCAACCAATCTTGAAACAATTGTAAATTTGAAGACAGCATTGTTGTTGATCTTGATAGGATTTTTTTACGAGCTTCTGGCTCCATTATTTTTTTTGCTATTTCTTGAGACAACACTGAAGCACAAATGGATGAATAGTCTTTATGGGCCCACAACTCTGCAATCAAGGCTGCATCAGCTACCAACCATCCAATTCTAAGGCCAGGATGAGCAAATGACTTTGATAAGCCACAGGAGACAATTGTCTTGTCGTAAAATTCATTAAAACTCTTGGTTTCATGTCCATCCAACTCTGAGCCACGATAAACTTCATCCGAATGGACATAAACATCAAATTGCTGGGCTAAATCAGCCAATTCTTTCATTTCTTCATCTGACATCACTGCCCCTGTGGGATTGCTGGGATTGCAGATTGAGATAAGTTTTGTTTGGTTGGTAAGCAGTGACCTAAGTTCATTCAAATCTAGATGCCAGTCATTTTCTTCTTTCAGGTAAATGTATTTAATATCAGCACCAATTATTTTAGCCAAGCCCGGTACTTGCATATAATTCGGGAGCATCAAAATTACCTCATCCCCTGGATTCACTAGTGACCATGCAGTTATAAAATTTGCTTCGGCGGAACCATTAGTGACCAGAATGTTGGATCCATTTTTATTTTGGTACCAAGTTGATATGTTTTCTCGGAGAGTTGGATCTCCTTGTGAGTATCCATAACCTATTTCCATATTTAAGAAATGTTGCATTTCTTCTTCATTCAGCAAGTCATTAATGGTCAGAGGATGGACACCACTATCGCTTAAGTTGAAGTCAACCTCATTTTCATACAGCGATTGAAATCGCTCCATTACAAATTCAAAAAACATGATTGGCAGAATAGCATAATCTCTTGATAGTTTTTTGTATCTTGACATATTTATCAGGCCAGTTTTAATAGAATCTGGTGCCGGAAAATCAATTAATATCAATGATAAGGACTATGCAGAGGCTGGAGGTATTATTACCAAAAACCGCCTTGATACATTGTCTAATGCCGATATAATTTGCCGATTAAACACCCCCCCTGTAGAGGAAATACCGGCTCTAAAGAAAGATTGTATTCATATAAGTTTCTTGGACCCAATTAAGGAAAAAAGCTTGGTGGATGCTTTTGTAGAAGCATCTGTTACCTCCATTAGCATGGAATTAATTCCTCGAATTACTCGAGCACAGAAAATGGATGCATTAAGTTCACAAGCGAGCTTGGGTGGTTACAGTGCTGTCATCGAAGCAGCCAAACGACTGGCTAAGGTTTTTCCAATGATGATGACTCCAGCAGGAACGATTTCTCCTGCTAAGGTTTTTATTGTTGGGGTAGGCGTAGCTGGATTGCAGGCAATTGCAACAGCAAAAAGACTTGGTGCCAGAGTAGAAGCATTTGATACTCGGCCAGTTGTTGAAGAGCAAGTGCTCTCATTGGGCGCTAAGTTTATTAAAATTGATATTGGAGCATCAGAAGAAACTGAACAAGGTTATGCAAAAGAATTGACAGCAGAGCAACTTGAATTACAAAGACAGGGCATGATCAAAGCTTGCAGTAATTCAGATGTAATTATTACTACAGCTCAAGTTTTCGGACGTCCTGCTCCACGCATCATTACACAAGATATGATAGCCGTAATGAAATCTGGAAGCGTCATTGTAGATATGGCAGTAAGTACTGGGGGCAATGTTGAAGGTTCTGTTTTAGGGGAAACCGTAATCTCCAATGGTGTGCAAATAGTAGGAATGAATAACTTGCCGGCTGAAGTTGCCGAAAATGCAAGCCAGGTATATGCCAACAACATTTACAACATAATTGATGAATGTTGGGACCAGGAAAAAGCGGTCATTAATATTGACTTAGAGGATGAAATTTTATCAGGCTGTATAGTTAGCTATGCTGGTGAATTGGTAAACGCATTCGTTAAAAAAGGAGACTAAAGATATGGATGCCGTATTTATTTTATTGTTATTCGTCTTAGTACTTTCGATTTTCTTAGGGATTGAATTGATTTCTAAAGTTCCATCAATTTTACACACACCTTTAATGTCTGGCGCGAATGCAATTTCTGGCATCACAATCGTAGGAGCAATTCTTTCTTCGAGAGCTGAAAATATAGAATCTGAAATCTCTTTTATCCTTGGCATGGTTGCTGTTTTTTTTGCGACAGTTAATGTCGTTGGGGGGTACTTGGTTACCAATCGAATGCTGAGTATGTTTAAGAAGAAGTAAATGGAAATCTTAAACACAATTTTTTCAGAAGCCAGTAACAAAGCCTTGGTTAATGTTATTTATATATTAGCTGCGGTGTTGTTTATTTCAGGACTGAAGATGCTTGGTTCTGCAGAGACAGCAAGAAAAGGCAATCTAATTTCTGCCTTAGGGATGCTTATAGCTGTGGTGGTGACCTTACTGGACCAAAGTATTGTCGATTACAAGTGGATCTTTGTTGGGTTGGTTTTAGGATCTTTGGTTGGTGTAATTGTTGCCACCAAAGTAAAAATGACAGCAATGCCAGAAATGGTTGCCATTTTCAACGGGTTTGGCGGGATTGCCAGTTTGCTTGTTGGCTCTTCTGAGTATCTTTTATCTGCTCAACACAATATAGGAATATTAGTACCAATATTTCTAACAGTAGTCATCGGAGGATTAACTTTTACAGGCAGTTTAATTGCATATGGTAAGTTGTCTGGAACCATCACAGGAAACCCAGTTATTTATAAAGGACAACAATGGATTAATGGAATTTTGATGGTCACCCTATTGTTTCTAGGTATTGAAATGGTTTCACTTCAAGGCTTACTCATTACAATGGATTGGCAGATACTGGTCGCAGCTGTCGCATTGTCTTTTTTGCTGGGAATTTTAATTGTTATCCCTATTGGCGGTGCAGATATGCCAGTTGTTATTGCTCTTCTCAATAGCTACTCAGGGCTTGCAGCGTGCGCAGCTGGTTTTGTTATTCTCAACAACGTATTGATTGTTGCGGGTGCATTAGTAGGCGCCAGTGGATTGATTCTAACCAATATTATGTGTAAAGCGATGAACCGATCTTTGGCGAACGTTTTATTCAGTGGTTTTGGGTCTGTTGTGAGTGTTGGTGATCCATCTACCGAGCAAGGCGAAATTAGACCCATTAATGTTGAAGACGCTTATTTAATTCAGCTTGGAGAGCTCTTAGAGAAAAATGGCACTGATGTACAATACGCTATTCACCCAGTAGCTGGGAGAATGCCAGGACACATGAATGTGCTTCTAGCTGAAGCCAATATTCCATATGACCAATTAATTGAACCAGATGATATTAATCCCACAATGGAAACAACGGACGTTTGTATAGTAATTGGCGCAAATGATGTCGTAAATCCTGCAGCCAGAGAGGATCCGCAAAGCCCAATATATGGCATGCCAATTATTAATGTTGATAAAGCAAAAACCACATTTGTTTTAAAAAGATCAATGGCACCAGGATTTGCAGGCATAGAAAACCCTTTATTTTTCAAAACTAACACACGAATGTTGTTTGGTGATGCCAAAGACTCAATCACTACATTGGTTTCAGAATTTAAATCCTAGGACAGCGGTAAAACCTGAGCAACCATAGCTTGTTGTCAATACATGTATGAAAGCAGTTTGCTTTTAAGCCAAGAATACAATTCTTAGTTTTGGATAAATAATTAAATTTTGGGTGATAAATATTCAGAGTTTCGTCATAATTTGCAACATGAAAGACTTTAACAAATGCAAGAGCTTAGGCAAATGAGACATCTTGGCCAAGAGGCTTTACGAATTGACACAACCGGTTTGCCATTGGAATGGATTGATTACAAGGATGCAGTGAGACTGTATGCAGTTGATCGAGTTGTCTACACACTTGGTGCTGATATATACACGGTTTTTGGTGGAATCAACTCAATTACAGGAAAGAGAAGTCAAATCAATGTGAATTCAATCATTGCAACCAACGGCAGGTCGAAACATTTCCAAGACACAATCAACCAATATATTCCACCTCTGAATAACCAAACATTATTCAAGCGTGATGCTCACCTTTGTTTGTATTGCGGCAGTCGTTTTAGTAGAAGATCATTGACAAGGGATCATGTCACACCTATCAGTCAAGGCGGTTTAGATGCATGGAATAATGTGGTGACAGCATGCAAACGATGTAACCACCATAAAGGCGGGAGAACCCCAGAGCAGGCAAGCGTTCAACTTTTAGCCATCCCATTTGTTCCCAATTATGCCGAATATATTTATCTAAAAGGTCGGAATATACTTGCTGACCAAATGGATTTTTTATTTGGCTACATTCCTAAAACAAGCCCAATACATAGGCGCATACACTTAGAAAAAAAGGTCTAAAACACCACAACAATTTTGGCAAATTCCATACAAGAAATTGCTGCAGTTTCAAATCTACCACTGCAAGAACAAAATCTTGATCTGCTGCCTGTAGGAGGGCGAATTACAAAACATAAGGTAAGGGGCTCTGATGGGTATTATTTTATAAAAACAGGCTCACTCAGCGATTTACCTCTATTAATATCTGAAAAAATAGGCTTGGAAACACTGGCTGTTGCAGGGGTTATCAAAGTGCCTAAAGTTATTTTTGTTGGAGAAACATCCACGTGTTCTTTTCTTATTTGTGAATATTTTGATCTTAAAAAAGATAATTTATTTTCCGGAAAAATTCTCGGCAAACAATTGGCCTTATTGCATCAGAATAGCAACGAATTTTTTGGGTTTAGTGAGGATAACTGGATTGGTTTAAGTCCACAGAAGAATCATTGGCACGAAAATTGGATAAGTTTTTTTAAGAAATATAGGTTGCAGCCCCAATTAACATGGGCTTTTGAACGTGGCTATCGATCAAGACTAGACAATAAATAGCTCTACCCCCGTGATATTTGACCCGGCAATTTACTATGGTGACAGAGAAGCAGATCTCGCAATGACAAAATTATTTGGAGGCTTTCCACAGGTTTTTTATGATGCATATAATTACCAGTGGGCACTAGATTATGGATTCAAGGTCAGGCAAAATTTATACAATTTATATCATTTGCTGAATCATTTAACCCTCTTTGGTGAGGCGTATTTGAGTCAGACAATTGATGTATTCGAGCAACTTCTTTCAGAAATATAAATGGATAGCTAAATGAGCCAGGATAAAATCGAATCTATTTTAAAAGAAACAAGACGTTTTGATCCTCCTGAAATGTTTGTGTCCAATTCCCAGTTAACTGCTGAATCGCTTGCAAGGCTAAAACAGGAAGCTACTGATAATTATGAAAAATTTTGGGCTAACCTAGCTCGTCAGGAAATTCAATGGTTCTCTCCTTTTTCCGAAATCTTAGATGAGAGCCAAGCGCCAAATTATAAGTGGTTCGCTGATGGAGAATTAAACGCATCCTACAATTGTTTGGATGTTAATGTGAGCAAGCAACCTGGTAAAACAGCTATTATTTTTGAGGGAGAAAATGGCGATGTTAGATCTTTAAGTTATGCTGATCTCTTAACAGAAGTCTGCCGTTTTTCTAATGGTTTATTGAGCTTAGGAGTGCAGCCACTAGACCGGGTAATCATCTACATGCCGATGGTCCCAGAGGCAATTATAGCAATGCAAGCTTGTGCTAGGATTGGTGCTGTTCACTCAGTGGTTTTTGGTGGATTTTCAGCCAAGGCAATGCGAGATCGAATACAAGACGCAAATGCATCGCTGGTAATTACAGCAGACGGTGGTTATCGAGGCGGTCAGGTTATTCCACTCAAAGAGTCAACCGATACAGCACTACAAGAGAATTGTGATTCTGTAAAACACGTTGTGGTTTTGCAAAGAGCTCAAAATAAAATCCCAATGAAACAAGATAGAGATATCTGGTGGCATGAATTGGTTGAAGGGCAAGATGAGACTTGTGAAGCAGTTTCTGTTTCTTCAGAACACCCACTTTTTATTCTCTACACCTCGGGATCTACTGGAAAACCCAAAGGCATTCAGCATTCAACTGCTGGATACATTCTGAATGCTAAATTGACCAATAAATGGGTGTTTGATTTAGCCCAGGATGATATTTTTTGGTGTACTGCAGATGTTGGTTGGATAACAGGGCACAGTTATGTGACTTATGGTCCATTGGCAGCTGGAACGACAATTATGATCTACGAAGGAGCCCCCACATATCCAGATGGAGGTCGATTTTGGGACATCTGTCAACAACAGCAATTAGAGCCCTCATGAAATTAGGAGACGAACTACCAAATAAATATGATCTTTCAAGACTCCGTCTGCTTGGTACAGTTGGTGAACCCATCAACCCAGAAGCATGGATGTGGTACCACAAGACCATAGGCAGGGAACAATGCCCTATTGTGGATACATGGTGGCAAACTGAAACTGGTGCAATTATGATTAGTCCAATTCCAGGAGTAACCAGCACAAAACCTGGTTCCTGCACGCAGCCATTGCCTGGGATCATGGCAGATATTGTTGATGAGCAAGGGTTTCATATATCTGACCCAAGCCAAGGAGGCTATTTAGTAGTAAAAAAACCATGGCCTTCAATGTTAAGAACCATTTGGGGAGACAATCAAAGGTATTTGGATACTTATTGGGAGCGTTTTGATCAGCAGTATTACGTTGCTGGAGATAGTGCTCATCGTGATGCTGATGGTTATTTTTGGATTATGGGAAGAATTGATGATGTATTGAATGTTTCTGGACATCGTTTAGGCACAATGGAAGTCGAGTCTGCGTTAGTTGCACATCCCAGTGTTGCTGAAGCAGCAGTGGTTGGGAAACCTCATGAGATCAAAGGCGAAGGCATTTTTGCATACGTAGTCCCCAAAGGCGCTCGTCCACAAGGACAAGATAAAAGCAAGATGACAATGGTTTTAAGAGATTGGGTTGCCTCAGAATTGGGCCCAATCGCGAAACCAGATGAAATCCGTTATGCGGACAATCTGCCCAAAACTAGATCAGGAAAGATCATGCGAAGGTTGCTGAAATCTTTGGCGAAAGGCGAGGAAATTACCCAAGATATTTCAACCTTGGAAGACGAGAGCATCATCAAGCAACTGCAAGAAGCAGATTGATTTTTAAGTTTGTTGTTGTGGAGATGACAATTGTCTAAAAATTAATCTGTACCAGACTACTGCAACCATTCCAGCAAGGATGTTTGCAAGAACCTGGGCTATAAAAACTCCTCTGATGCCAAACAAATAAGCAAACAAGTAGGCCATTGGCACATAAACAATTAATGTTCTAGAGATGGAAATAACCATTGCTGGCATTGGTTTGCCAAAAGCATTAAATGATCCATTGCAAATAGCTGCCAACCCAAGAAAACCATAACCCCATGGACAATAGAGTAATTGAATTTTTGCAATTCTTATTACTTCAGGATCTGATGTAAAAAAACCAAGAAAGAATTCAGCAGACAAGTATAAAAATACAATGCAAAAAATTGAGTAAACCAAGGTGAATTGAGTAGCGAATTTAAAGCCTGAGTTTAGGCGATCAAACCTTTTTGCGCCGAAGTTTTGTCCAACATAAGGGGACATTGCACCACCAAGAGCCATTAAGATTACAATAATAAAGGCTTCCAGTCTTCCAGCTAAACCGTATGCGGCAACTGCTGCTTGACCATAACTACTGATTAGTGCGGTAACAAATGCCGTAGATAATGGAGCAATTAAATTGCTGGCAATTGCAGGTAACCCAACATGTAGAATGCTTTTCCATGATTCGATTATAGATTTGAAACTGTGGTTTCTAAATTGTATTAAATCATCACGAAAGATGAGAATGATAAGTGAAGCAATCAAAAATACGACATTTGCAAGAACACTTGCTAGTGCAGCTCCTCTCACACCCATAGCAGGAAGACCGAACCATCCGAAGATTAAGATTGGATCTAAAACGGCGTTAATAATCGCAGATGAGGCCATCAGCACAGAAGGTGTTTTTGCATCTCCAGATGCTCTAAGAACAGCATTACCTATCATAGGTACAGCCATAAATACTCCACCCCAATAATAAATTTCCATGTATTCTTTGACATAGGGCATAGTTTCTTCATTGGCTCCGAGAAGACTAAAAATTTGCTCAATTGAAAGCAACCCGGCAGTGATAACAAATACACCAACTAATACCGACAGAATCATGGCGTGTGTCGCAATTTCTCTAACAATCGTTTTGTTGCCAGCACCAATCGCTCTTGAAGCCAATGATGATGTGCCAACACCAAGACCCATGACAATTCCCCCTAGAATAAACCAAACAGGGAATGCATAACTCACAGCTGCTAATTGTGCATAGCCAAGCTGGCCAATGAAGTAGGCATCAACAAGACCATTGCCAATAATGACTAAAAGACCAATAATCATAGGTGCCATCATGGAAACTATGGCCGATGAAGGAGGTCCGGAAGTTAATTTAGCTTCAGAAGAATTCACAATAGTTTATGGAAATAGTTAGGCCGTATCATAAACTGATGCCGGTTTAATGTAATGTTATTAATTATTCGTCTATTCCAGCAATAGAGATGTATTTTGTTTCGAGATAGTCTTCCACGCCATATTTGGAACCTTCTCTGCCCATGCCTGATTCTTTGATCCCTCCAAATGGGGCCATTTCAGTTGAAATAATTCCGGTGTTCAAGCCAACTATTCCATATTCAAGCTGTTCAGAAACCCTCCAACTTTTGGCTAAATCACTGGTGTAGAAATAAGAAGCAAGGCCAAAAGGTGTGTTATTTGCTCTTGCAATCACTTCTTCTTCTGTTGAAAAAGAAAACAAAGGTGCTACTGGTCCAAATGTTTCTTCATGTGCCAAGAGCATTTCATCATTAGCATTCTTGATAACAGTGGGTTCATAAAATAAACCCCCGAGCTCGTGAGGGTGGCCACCGAGGATAACTTCACCCCCATGATTCTTTGCATCAGCAACATGTTCTTCGACTTTGGTTAAGGCAGCTTCATCAATTAGAGGGCCTTGATCTGCAGAGGGATCAAAACCTTGACCTGTTTGAAGCTTTCCAGCTTCTCGAGCAAATCCTTTAGAAAATATTTCATAAATATCTTGATGAACATATATTCGATTAGCACAAACACAGGTCTGACCAGTGTTTCTGTATTTTGCTGCAATTGCTCCTGCGATAGCTGCTTCTATATCTGCGTCTTCAAAAACGATAAATGGAGCATGCCCACCCAACTCCATAGAAACTCTTTTTACAGTTTTTGCACACTCTTCTAGAAGCATTTTTCCTATCTCAGTCGACCCAGTAAATGTCAATTTGCGGACCAACTCACTGTCAGTTAAAGCTTTGCCAATATTCTGAGCATTGCCAGTTAATACATTTAACAAACCTTTTGGTAAACCCGCCTGCTCTGCCAAATAAGCGAGTGCCAAAGCTGAAAAAGGAGTCTGTTTTGCAGGCTTGCATACAAGTGAGCAGCCTGTTGCCAGCGCAGGACCAACTTTTCTTGCCAGCATTGCTGAGGGAAAATTCCAAGGCGTTATGGAAGCAACAACTCCAACAGGTTGTTTGATGACTAGAGTTCTTCTGTCATGCAGATGTCCAGGTATCACGTCTCCATAGATACGTTTTGCTTCCTCTGCAAACCATTCAATAAATGATGCTGAGTATGCAATTTCTCCTGCAGCTTCTGCCAAAGGCTTGCCTTGTTCGTAAGTAAGAATGCGTGCTAAATCGTCCTGATTTGAGCAAATAAGATCGTAAAAATTCCTTAGAATCGAGGCTTTTTCTTTTGCTGGAGTTTGCTTCCATTTTTTTTGCGCTACCGATGCAGCGCTTATGGCAGCATTGGTTTCTGCTGCCCCACAATTGGGCACGTGGCCTATAATTTCTTGGTTTACTGGATTGATGACATCCAGGGTTGAGTTATCATCAGCATCAACCCACTGACCGTTGATGTATGCTTTTTCTATAAATAAGTCCTGATTTTTTATTTCAAATTTCATAAATGTCGCTTGGTTTAGGCATTACCAATACTCAAAAACTTAACCCCCACTCCTAAATCTATCCATCAGTTCTGTGTCCATCCCAACCTCTCGTGCCAGATCTGTGAAAAGCTTAGCGGTAACTTTTTCTTGGCCTTTTTCTGCAGCTTCTTCTTCGGTGTTACCGATAACCATTTTTCTTAATGGCGGAGGAACATTCATTAACATTTTCATGGTAAGCTCCTCATCAACAACAAGGGCTTCAATTTTTCCAATCACAATTCCTGTGCTCTTTTTCAGGCGTATAATTTCAGAAACCGTGCATTCGGCAATTTGAGGACACTCTTTTAAACTGGGTGGTGCCACCTTTAAAGATGGTATTTGGGTAAATTTTGTAAACTCAAGCTCATTAACACCCTCGGGGTAAAACTTAGCTGTTTCCATCATGTCGTCTAAGTTTTCGGCACTTGGGCAATTCACCACAAACTCGCCAGTGTCACAAATATTTACAAATGAGTGTGAATCTTGTCGAAAACCAACTAAGAGAGAAGGATTTTTTGTCATCACATCGTATTGCATTATGTGAGAATATGGCCCAGCATTAACCGTGCCTTTTTTATCAAGAGTTGTGATGATGGTTATTAGTTTCGGCCACAACCATATGTCCGAGTACCAAAATGGCCTAATCTTGATTTCTTTTTTCATAGTATTTCCTATTTTTGCCGACTGATTTTCGGAGCAAAGTCGTCGGCATTTAATCTCTTTATATAATCTTTGTAAGACTTCATAGCCTGATGCCCAAACATCCAAATAATGGGTAAGTTTGCAATCAGACACAAACCAGTGCCGAGATTTGCAAACATATTGAGTTCCGCATCTGTTTTAATCCATCCCAGCGCGCCAATTACGACGCATATACAAAAAACGATTTTATAGTTAAATTTGAA
>LUME01000968.1_pt1 | contig 13319 bp, 16 predicted proteins | sample 729951 | NCBI WGS metagenome assembly LUME01 (sample SAMN03860271, study PRJNA289734) | marine metagenome | biome: seawater column; feature: ocean; material: water; isolation source: Red Sea water column Station 34 - depth 200m | place: Saudi Arabia: Red Sea | collected 2011-10-15 | depth 200 m | reverse complement strand
GTAATCTAGCAAGAGACGCTAAACTTGTATATGATCTGAAGATTGGCGAGGGGATAGCTGGTAAAAAGGATGCTCTTTCTGAATACAACACTCTTGCATCATACTGTCACCTGTACTTTGATAGCGCAAAGCATGCTACGAAACTTGTTAGTAAGAGAGTTTAGATTGGTTTTAGTTTCGCTGAATTTTTTAATAAATAAAAACCAGTGGCAATCATAACAATTCCAACAATTGCCCAAACTGCATCAACTTCAAAACCACCTATTCCATATATGTAATTGAATGGTAAAGCTACAATCATTCCAATAATTATAACGCAAATGGATGCAGCTTTTTTACCAATCATCTACTAATTTTCCTTTAACAGTTTGAATAATGCATTAACAATTGATGCAGCACAGGAACTTCCGCCCTTCCTACCAACATTAGTAATGAATGGGGCATCAATCTTTTGTAATTCTTCTTTTGATTCTACCGCAGACACGAATCCCACGGGAATTCCTATAATTAATGCAGGTTTCGTAACTTTCTCTTGAATCATCTTGATTACTTCCAACAATGCAGTTGGGGCATTACCTATTACCACAACTCCGCCATTCATATCAGAAGCCGCAATTCGCATGGACATCTGTGCTCTAGTTTTGTCTTCTTGCCTTGCCTTTCCAGCTAGACCCGGGTCGGAAATATTGCATATTATATTATTTCCAAAATCTTTTGGGTTTTGCTTGTTCAATCCACCTATCACACCATTCACATCTGTGATTATACTACAGCCATTTTTCAGCGCATTAATTCCACTTGTGATTGCATCGTCGTGAAAAACTATCTTGTTTTTTCCAGCAAAATCAAAATCTGCCGTGGCATGAATAATTCTTCTGACTATTGGCCATTCCATGTCGCTGTATGGGTGAGATCCAATCTCACGGTCAATAATCTCCATACTTTCATCTTCTATTGATTGTCCTTTCCTAGTTTGCATTTTCTACCTCCTTTGCTCTCTCAACGATCAAATCAATCATTTTTTCATCAGCACCAAGATGCTTTGTAACACAAACCTTTTTCAGATTTGATTTTTCCAGTGCAGGCTTCAAATCATTATTAATGTCAGTCTTAACATGTGCCCCTTCATGTAGAAAATAAAACACTATTACCAATACATCTGGGTTGTTATTTTGGCAACTTTGTATACCCTGTTCAATGTTTGGTTCTTCAATTTCTAGGTAGCATCTGTCCACATTTTTGTAGCTCTTTCTTAATTCATCTACAATGTAATTAATTGAGATTCCCGCATTAGGATCCATACTCCCATGGCCAATTACTAGTACGTCTACCTTATCTTTTGATAATGAAATATCATTTTCTTTTAACGCAGAAACTATCCTACTGTCAACAAGATCTACTAATGTTCTGTGCATAGTCATTGGTTTTGAGACAAGAAACTTGATTTTGGTATCTTTTTGGTACTTCATCGCATCTGCTACCGCTATCTTTACTTTTTTACCAGGATAGAGAAAATACGGTACAATTGTCATCTCGTCTACATTCTTTTTCAGACATTTTTCCATTCCATCTTCAATAAATGGTGGAACTACTTCAAGAAAACAAAATTCTGTAAAATCATAGTTTCCTTTTTCCCTAACTTTCTCACAAATAATTTCTAGTTCTTCTTCAGCTTCTCTTTCCCTACTTCCCCTATCAATTAACATTAATCCACGTTTCAATTTTGTATCCTCGCTATTGCTATAGTTAAATTTGGAGGAAATTTCTGTTTCTCAACAACTAATTCTCCCCCTGATGCTTTTATCGCTGCAGCTTCTGAGACACTCGCTGTTCCTTCAAATGTTTGAACAGTTTTTGATGGATTTGGAGTAGAAATAGAAGCAAGTTCCTCCTTTTCAAAATATTCTATAGGTTTTGATATTTCCTTTGCAAGTTCAGCAAGACCAACTACATCCTTTTCTTTCTTAATCGACACAAGTTTCGTAATTGATTTTTCACTAAGTTTGAATTCATTCATGCATCTCATTAAACCGTCTTTGATAGTTTCTTTTGTAGTATCCCAGTGTAATCCAACTCCCACTACTAGACTCGGTGGTCTATAAACCACTGAATTTTGTAACAAATCATCATCAACAACCTCATCTGTTATAATCAGGTATCCCTTTGAATCTGAATTTTTTAGTTCATTGATTGTAGGATATACAATTTTTTCCTCGTTGACCATAAACGCGCTAATCTTAGTTACATTGGAGTCATCATCAATCTTCCACCCAAAATCTTTTCCAACAAGATCTACCGCAATGGTTTTGTTTACATCAGCTGCTGTTGTTATTACAGGTGTTGCACCAAGTCTGTCTGAAATGTCGTTTGTAAGTTTGTTTGCTCCACCTAGATGTCCAGAAAGTGTACTGATTACAAACTGAGCCTTATCGTCAATTACAATAACGGCAGGGTCAGTTTTCTTGTCTTTCAAGTGTGGCGAGATTAATCTTACAACTGCACCTAATGAGAACAAACAAACTAGCGCATCATTTGATTTGAATAATTCTACAATTTTTGTCGATGTGTTATCGCCATACCAGTTAATGCTCGTGTTACCATCAGAGAATTTATTGGGCGCAAATACTTCCCAGGAAGAGAATTTTTCCTTCAGTTCTTTTGCGATCTTAATGCCATTTTTAGTAATGGCTAAAATTGCTACTCTTTCCATGCGTTGATTGTATGCTAGTTTAATAAAATTCCTTACTGTTTGGGATAGCGAGCCAAAACACTTCCATCGAAATTAAACAGTATAATTTCAATAGGGATCTTATTTTCTGAATGACCTCTCATTTGTTTGTAAACTTCTGAACAAATCAAATCAAAGAATCCATCAATATTATTTTCAAGAATAATCTCTTGAACATTTCTAGCAGTATTTGCATTTTTTATTTTCTGAACAACATCCTCATCAGCCTTGCATTTTTTTGCCAATTCTGAGAGAAAATCCATGTTAACTTTTGAGCCCTTTACATGCGTCTGTTTGACACCAGTTGCCATCTTGGCAAACTTTCCGATAAATCCACCAATATGCGCTTTACTCATTCCTTTTTTTGCGCATTGTGAGATTGTATATCCAGAAAAATCTCCAAACTGTACGAATGAATGATCAGGAAGATCAAAAATATTCCTTGCAAAATCCTCGCTTCTTCCACCGGTTGTTAGGACAACTGTGTCATCTCCCATCGAAAGTACAACATCAAGCTGCTGTCTAATAGCAGCTGCAAATGATGCAGTTGAGTATGGCATTACAATTCCACTTGTTCCTAGAATTGATATTCCGTCAACGATTCCAATTCGAGGGTTGTCAGTCTTTGGTCCAAGCTCCTTACCCTTTGGAACTGATATTATTACCTTGATTCCATTTTTTTCTAAAATTTCTTTACCAACTTCAGTTAAATTTTCAATGATCATTTTTCGTGGAGTTGGATTAATTGCAGCTTGGCCAATATCTAATCCTATTCCAGGTTTTGTTACTCTACCCACACCTTCACCACCATCTATTTCAATGGAATTTGGGTTTGGTGTTAGTTCCAAGTCAACGACAATTTCTGCACCATGCGTTACATCTGGATCATCACCAGCGTCTTTAATTACCGAGCAATGCGCCTTGTTTTTTTCAAATTCACAACTATTGATATTAATTGTGATTCTAGATTTTTTTGGAAGTAAAACATCAACCGATTCAGTTTTTTTCTGATTAATAATTGATAAAACAGCCGCAACTGAGGCAGCTGCAGCACTTGTACCAGTAGTGAATCCAGTACGTAAATTACCTACAGGTTTTTCTGGAATATCCACGATGAATAACTAATGATATCCTTAAAATCAATTGTTGTGTGATTTTTTTCATGTCAAGCATATCTAGAGGTATAGTAGTTACTGGCGCTAATGGCTTTGTAGGTAAAAATCTAAGAAATTTTCTTCACAAAAATAAAATCAATGTTTTAGGAGTTTCCCGAAAAAATTTTCGTAAACATGTCTCTGAAGTAAAGATAACATCTACAAATCTCTTAGAACCAAAACTTCAAACTAAACTAAAAAATTACGATGCTTTGATACATCTAATTGGTATAGGAAGACAATCATCAAAATCTACGTTTGAAGAAATCAATCTTAATCTGACAAAAAATGTAATTAAAGCGTGTAAAAATGCAGGCATTAAAAAAATTATTTTTATCAGTGGTCTTGGTGTTTCTAGAAGCAACAAGTCGGATTATTTTGTTTCAAAATACAAGGCTGAACGTGAAATAATTAACTCTGGATTGGATTATACTATATTTCGCGCCTCCTACATTATAGGAAAAACAGACTACCTAACCAAAGCTCTTTCCAAGCAGATGAAAAAAGGTGTTATTATCATTCCAGGTTCTGGCAAATATAGATTACAGCCAATATCCGTGGTAGATGTAGCAAAAATTATCCTAGAAGCCATTAATGAGAAAAAATTTTCTAAGAAGATTTTAGATCTAGTGGGACCACAAAAAATGAGCTTTGAAGATTTTGTGAAGCTTTTTACTAAAAACACTAGTGTAAAAATTCAAAAAATCAATCTAGAGAGTGCGTATGATGAAGCAAAACGTAATACAAGAAGTGTTTACGGTTTAGAATCGCTAAACATCCTAGTTGGAGATTACACAAGTGATGGAAAACAACTTAAAAAATTATCTGGTGTTAAATTAACAACAGTTGCAGAATTTTTACAGTCCAGCCGCCTTTCTTAGCTCTTCAGCTTTGTCCGTCTTTTCCCAGGTAAATTCTGATTCATTTCTACCAAAATGACCATAACCTGCAGTTTTTTTGTAAATTGGTCTCTTTAGGTCTAGATGAGAAACTATTGAGGCTGGCTTCATGTCAAAGTGTGAGTTTAGAATTTTCTCAATTTCCTCTTCAGGTATTTTGTTTGTTTTAAATGTGTTAACCATCAATGACAGCGGCTGGCAAACTCCAATGGAATAAGCAATTTGTATCTCACATCTATCAGCAAGACCTGCAGCCACTAAATTTTTTGCAACATATCTACACATGTAACATGCTGACCTATCCACCTTTGATGGATCCTTTCCTGAAAATGCACCACCACCATGTCTTCCCATTCCACCATAAGAATCAACAATAATTTTTCTACCGGTAAGGCCTGCATCACCATGCGGTCCCCCAATTTCAAATTTTCCGGTTGGATTTACATGAATTGTAATATCTTCGTGCCACCAATTTCCACAAACAGGCTTAATCACTTTATCAATAATCTGTTTTCTAATCTCTTCATTTGATATTTCAGGATCATGCTGCGTTGAAATGACAATGGTTTCAACCCTTTCTGGTTTGTCATCTACATATGCGATAGAAACTTGAGACTTGCCATCAGGTCTAACCCATGCTAATTCTTTTGATTTTCTAACATCAGCAAGTTTTTTTGTAAGCTTATGAGCCAGCGATATTGGTAAAGGCATAAACTCGTCAGTTTCGTTTGTTGCATATCCAAACATCAATCCTTGGTCTCCTGCACCTTGTTCCTTTTGTGTTTGTGATACCGTTACTCCTTGAGAAATATTTGGGCTCTGTGGATCTATTTTCACAACAACTTTACAGGTTTTTGCATCAAACTTCAATGCAGGATCGTCATAACCAATTTCCGCAATAGTATCCCTGACAACTTTCTCAATGTCAAACTTACCTTTTGATGTAACCTCACCAGCAACTGTAACAAAGTCTGTTGTTACGAGTGTCTCAACTGCTACCCTTGAATCTGGATCCAGCCTAAGAAATTCGTCCAATATTGCATCAGAAATGTGGTCAGACACCTTGTCTGGATGACCTTCAGTTACGGACTCTGATGTGAAAATATAGGTTTTTGACATTTGTAATTACAGTTTAAAGTTCGTTTTCTAATTTGATGAACAACACGTTATTTCCCCGTAAAATTACTCTTCCAAACTTCTCAACGGCCTTTCCATCTTTTAGTTCTTCAGCATCAGTCATTATCAAATTCATATAAGAATCAACATTATCTATCTTACCTTTATACTCAACATCATTTTTCAATCTAACAATAACGCTTTTTTTTGTGTTTTTTTGTAAGGTTGTTAATGGTCTTTTTGCTGTTGTTTGTGACACTTGTTATCCACTTAATGCAATTTTCTTTGTGTACTATAATTAAAGCCTTGCCTATCGATTATTTAGGAAAATCTCTTTAGTTTTTTAGCGTAAACAAAGACATGATCGAAACAGGATTAAAAGAACTTGATAAATTTCTTGGCGGTGGTATTAAAGAGGGATTAATTACTAGTATTTCTGGACAAAGCGCTACAGGAAAAACGCAGTTGATATTCCAAATTTGCGTTAATGCTTTACATAATGGAAAAAAGATTCTTTTCCAAGATACGATCGGTGAGTTCAGACCTGAAAGACTTGTTGAAATGATGCAATTACAAAAAATTAACTCATCATTACTTGATAAAATCAAGGTAAATCGTATTACCAATACCGCACAGCAGATTGATTGTTTATCAAAAACATCGCCCGAGAGCTATTCTTTGATTATAGTTGATAGCGTAACGGATCTTTTCTCGTTTGAGTATTCAAAAAAAGAACAATCTCTTGAAAAATACATTTCCTTTATGAAATACATGCATAATTTATCAAGCATTGCCATTGACGGCAAAATTCCTATAATTGTTACTAACATTGTTAGAACTGTTAACAAACATGAAAAGGAAAACTTGGAAGAATCAATCAGCATGTATATACATACTAAAATTAAACTTTCAAAAAATAACAATGGATATTCATGCCAAGCCATTTCTCCCTTTGCAAATAAACAATTTCAATATACTATAACATCGAAAGGTCTTACTGATCAATCTTAATCTATTTAATATGCTAGGAATGTGTATATTCAATGGCAGAACTTTTTGATTATATTCCTATTATTGGAATTATTTTATTTGCTGCAGGGATCGTAGGTGCAATAGTTTATGAGCGACTTAGAACAAAAAATATTGAAGAGTCATCCTCCTGAAGCTTTTCTAGAAGAAAAATTTCACTCATTAGGATTCGAACAGTTAACTGATATCCAAAAAAGAGCTCTACCAACAATTCACCAAAAAATTGATTCGAGCACTTAACCGCGATGTTTTTCGACGAATAACCAAATACGCTGAATTAGATGGTCTAACAATTCAAGTTAGACATGGCGATACACCTCAATCACTTAAGAAAAAAATTTCAGACTCACCACCCGATGTATTAATAACAACGCCAGAAACACTTGTCATCCTTCTTACCCAGCAGAAAATGTTAACTGCACTTTCTGAATTGGAACGAGTCATAATTGATGAAGTACATGAGCTTTTGTCAAGTGAAAGAGGTTCCCAACTATCAATAAGCCTAGAAAGGTTACAACTTAACTCAAACCAAAAAATCATCCGAACTGGCTTATCAGCAACTGTTGGAAATATTGAGGATGCTGGACATTTTCTTGTCGGAACAGAGAAACCATGTAAGATAATTCAGGATAAATCAATGAGAAAATATGATGTTGAAGTCAAATTTGTGAAAGGCTCAATATCTGAAGTAGCTGATTCAACTATTCAATATATTGAAAAATCAGGCATAAACTCTCCAATTCTTTTGTTTACTAACACTAGGGGCGAATCTGAATTTTTAGCTTCAGTACTAAGAGAAAAGACTTTGATGAATATAGAATTACATCATGGTTCATTATCAAAACAAGTTAGAGAAGAAACAGAAAGCATACTTCGGAGTGGGTCAAGTGGTATAGTTGTATGCACATCATCTCTTGAATTAGGATTAGATATTGGTTCGGTAGAACTTGTAATTCATTATGGATCACCACGTCAGGTGTCAAAATTAATGCAACGAATAGGCAGGAGTAAACATTTCCGAAATTCTTCTGCAAGAGGGCTAATTATTACAAATAGTCCTGATGATGAATTTGAAACAAAAGCAATCCTTGATAGAATAAAAAATAGTTCTATTGAAGAACAAAAAATTCATAACAAATCTCTTGATGTTTTAGCTCACCACCTAGTAGGATTATCACTGCAAATGGGAGAATTATCTGTTGATTTTACGTATAAAATAATCGGACAAGCGTATCCATTTAGAAATATAACACTAGCTGAATTTTGTAGCGTTCTAGAAATCTTAGACAGTATCTATGATTCAGTAGGAAAGAAGATCATAGGATCCTTAGATCAAAGGTTTGTAGGCGATCATGGTGAAGCGGGCAACATATTTGTTTTACGTGGAATGCAGTGGAGAATACTGAATATTGATGAAAAAGCTTTGCAAGTTAATGTTGAACCGATGAGTGGTGCACCAAAAAACGTGCCTTACTGGGAGGGAGAAAATATTCCCATAGATTACGATACCGCACAAAAAGTTGGATTATTTAGAAATAAAGTGAAACATGGTTCGTTAACAATGTTTAACAAAATAATTCCAGAACTAGATTTTAACATCATACCTGATGAGAAAACTATTGTAATTGAATCTGTAAGAACAGATCGTAATGTTGTTATTCATGCGTGTTTTGGTACAAAAATTAATTCAACTCTGGCAACTATACTTTCTTCACTACTAGAATCTACTCTTGGATATGTTGTTCAATCAAGATCAGATGCATATAGAATTGTTTTGGAATCTAATGCAAGAATTAGCAAGAAGATCTTGGTCGAAGCTTTAACTGAAGAATTTATTCTTCGCGATATTGTAACTGCAATTCTTGATTTAGTAAAAAAGCGATTGTTTAAAACCAAACATCGACTAATTTGTGCTCGTTGTGGCAAATGGCAACTAGCCATTATTACGGAAGAAGTAAAGAAAAATCTTAGTTGTAAATATTGCAAAAGCAGGCAAATTACAACCACATTTTATTCAGATCATGATTTGGTTAAAATCATTCAGAAAAAACATACTGGGAAAAAACTTTCAGCCGAAGAAAATCAAAGGTTTAAGCGAGCTTGGAAAGTTGCCTCGTTGGTTGAAACTTTTGGTAAAAATGCTATAATCGTATTATCTGGTTATGGTGTTGGCGCTGATACTGGCGCAAGGATTTTACGAAATATGATTGACCAAGAGCTTATGTATAAACAAATTTACGAAGCTGAAAGGCAGTACGTAATGACAAGAGGCTTTTGGGACGATTAGTTCTTTTTTACAACAGTTGAATATGGAGTTAAAAACAATTCAGTTCTCCCTTCAAGTCCAGCTTTTGCGTTAACGGCAGTCACAGAAATTATCTCGCCGCTAGAAAGGCCATCTAAAAGAATAGCTTGGTTTCTCCATCCCTTAATCCAAATCTGACCGCTAGCATCTTCAACAAACATTTCTGATAGCAAGATTGTTTCTCCGGTTTTTGTTTGTACCTCCCGCTTTTCTGGTTCTTTCAAAATTATGGCTTCAACACAGTAATTATTTCCAGATTTAATCTCGGAGATTTTTGTTCTCAGATCTGATAATGATGGTATGCTTTCATCATCAATTTTTCTTACAAACGAATCATTGTTTATCGTTACAGCATTACCAAAAACTTGTGCTGGCATGCATTCTATAACATCTCCAGCACTAATAGAATCTAGCATATTTGAAGAGTCAGTCAAATACACCATGTTTTTCTTATTATCTATACCCATTGCAACAGTTTTTCCTCCATCATTTCTTTTCATTGTGGCAACACGTACAATAACAGGCTCTGATTCTTTTCCTCCCTCAATTTCAATCAGCGTTGCCTCATTTCCATGAATTTCAAGACCTTGGTTTCCTACCTTTGTTCTAACACCCAGGAGCCTAACTTTTGCATTCTGGGGAATAACTTTAGGCAAAAATGATTCATCCTTTCCCCATATGACGACTCCTTTTGTGGCATCATCATTTCCTTTCAATCTCATTCTAAGTCCTTTTCCCGGTTCGCCCCGTCGGTTAGTAAATTCTAGCGTAGTTATACTACCATCTATTTTACCAGAAACTACCAGATTACTTTGATTTTCCTTAACCTGACTGGCATCAACAGTCAGTTCATCAACTGCAATAATTTTACTTTCTTTATTGGTTGACTCGATATTAGATCCCGAACCAACATTTATCGTTGGGCTACCGTCAAGATCCGATTTGACATAAGCCTTGATTATTTTTATCAAATCACCTGGTTTCAATTCTTCAATTCCTGGCAGGTTAGCTTTTTCATCCCAAAGCTTGACTAGAAAATTGCTTTGTGGGTGAAATGTTGAGAACCCTACTTTCAATTGATACGTCCTTAGCACCTACGTAAATATCCTTTAAACTCATTTCAGTTTTCAAAGTCTGCTTTAATGATATCCCTAAATCTTTCGCAATAAGAAAAAGAGCTCCTTCCTCCGTCAAATAACCTGGACCTATCTTTTCGATTTTCTGTTTAATTCTATCGTCAATATCTTGTTTGGTTAATTCAGGTTTTTGTTCCTGTATCTTTTCTAATAGTTCTTCAAACTCTGACAAGTTGCTCCCTTCAATTTCTTCTTTTTAGCTCTTATTAACATTTAAGGAGTCTAGGATTTCAAGAAACATGAAATCTATTTTTGCCCGATCGCTTTTCAAATCATATGATGAAATAAATGCTGTAGACGGTATAGATCTTGATATCGATGAGGGACAAATTTTTGGTTTTCTAGGACCAAATGGAGCAGGAAAATCAACTGTGATTAAACTGCTAACCACATTGATCCAGCCAACCAGCGGCAAAATTTCAGTTCTAGAAATTGATACTGTAAAGGAACCATTGAGTATAAGAAAAAAAATTGGCGTAGTTTTACAGCAACCAAGTTACGAACCTACACTCTCAGTTGAAAAATCTCTGGAAAAATATGGAATGATGTGGGACCTTGACAAAAAAACTAGAATGGATAGAACAGAAGAACTTCTTGCCGCCTTTAATCTAGTTGAAATTAGAAAGAAAAGAAATGAGGATCTCTCTATTGGTCAGAGAAGGCGAGTCCAGGTTGCACGTGAATTTATGCATGATATGGATTTGTTATTCTTAGATGAACCTACCGTTGGATTGGATCCAACCGCTAGACGACAATTACTAGATTTTTTAAAAAATCAAGTAAAGGAAAAAAATCTAACAATATTTTACACTACACATGTACTAACCGAGGCAGAATATCTCTGTGATAATATTGCAATTATTAACAAAGGTAAAATAATTACTGTTGATTCCCCAAACGAACTTAAAAAAAGATTTGGTCGTGAAAAAACAATCAAAATTCACGTTTCTTCTAACACTGAAGCATTAGGAAATCTTTTAGAAAACATTCAGGATTGTAAAATTGAGTTTAATACGGGGGCAACAATTACAATACATTCTACTGATTCTGAAGTTGTTTTAATGAACATTCTAAAAATTTTAAATCAAAACAGTATAGCTATAGATGATTTGTCGGCAATACCAACAAATCTTGAAGAAATATTTCTCAAAGTTGTAGGTGATTCTAATACATCCGATAATCAGATTAGTTAATAGAAATATTACCATCTCAGTAAATCCAGGTTTTTTAATCTGGCAGGTAATTTTTCCCTTGATTTGGATTTTTGTAGCTGGTTTTGCGTACAGTGCACTGATAGATAATGTATCTTTTGGAACTAAGAATCTAAGCTATCCAGCATTCTTAGCCTCTGGGATGATTGGTTTTAACATTATGAATAGTACACTCATTTCTGGAATTATAATTTGGAATGATAGACGACATGGAATGTTTGAACAAATAATGTCAGGTCCATTTACAAGATCAGACTACATTCTTAGCAATATCACTACTATTGCAATAGTAGGTCTAGTTAGTGCAGCATTAATCACGGCAGTTGGTTATCCAGTATTTTTCCAATCAGTAGAATTTAGTTTAGTGACAATTCCACTCATAGTTTTCAGCTCAATAGTTGGTGCGATATTATTTGGTTCTATTGCTTCAATCATATCCGCAAGATTGCGTTCAAGCGAGGGCTTTAACGTAATTATTAACACGGTTTTTATTTTCTTTGCTTTTGTAAGTACAGCTTTTTATCCTGCCGCTGGCGCTCCACAACCTCTTGCAACTATATTTTATCTGAATCCACTTACATATCTTGTAGATATAATTAGGGCTGGAATTTTTGGCACCATTACGGAGTTTGTTATTTTAGAAATGGTAGTTTTGTTAATTCTCGCATCAATTCTTTTTGTCATCGCAACAAAATTGTTAACTAAAATGGATTTTTAAAAAAATAGTAGCCCGGCCCGGACTCGAACCGAGGTCAAAGGCTCCAAGGGCCCCTATGCTTGCCACTACACTACCGGGCTTCAGTACATTTTTTTTCTATCCCCTTATAATATTACTTCAACATAGATTTCATTGTTTTTACAAGGATAGGATAAGGATCTTCTATAATATTTGGAACAGCATCATACGAAATTGTCGGAGTACCAAGTAGTGCAGATTCAGCGGTCATTGTTCCACCGGATCCAACGAAAACATCAGTATTTTCCAACAATATTTTACTATCAATAACCTTGTTTAACACTCTGATTTTTTTGCCAAAAGTTTGTTCTAAATGTCTTGCTTGAGACGTATATCGTGCCATTACAACTATCTCTTCATCATAATAATTTTTGATTATTTCTTTGATAATGGGTATTGCAGGTCTTCTTTTAGATGAATAGGAAGCATATTCTTCTTCAACCCTCACCAGAATCACTTTTCTTTTACTTTTTTTAATTAGATTTTTGCTATTTTTTGAAATCTTTCGTTTCGTTATTATTGCGGCATCAATTGCTTTGTAATGTATAATATTTTTGATATTTATTCCAAATTTTACGAATTCTTTTTTTGGAATAATCCATGGGATCAACAGTTTTTGAACTAGAGGTATAACAAGTCGCATAACAGCATTAGCATGTGGTGAATCAGAAAAACATATGTGATCTATGTTTAATCCATAAGAAACTCTTGCTGCTTCGGGTGAGCAGAAACTTATCGTGATATCAGGTGAAAACTCCTTTATTCTTATAGATAGTAATTTTGTCCTGTGTAGACTAGCATTTAGCTTACTATGTCTTTTGAATCCTCCATGTTTTCCCACTATTATTAACTTCAGATTTCTTATTTTTGCTAATTGTGTTACTTGGTTATAATCGCGTGAAGTACATAATATTGTATGACTTTTTTTCATACGTTTTATCATTGGTTCAAAAAAAACAAGTTGTTTTGGGGTTAAAACATCAAACCAAATCTTCAAGTATTTTG
>LUME01000143.1_pt1 | contig 13400 bp, 24 predicted proteins | sample 729951 | NCBI WGS metagenome assembly LUME01 (sample SAMN03860271, study PRJNA289734) | marine metagenome | biome: seawater column; feature: ocean; material: water; isolation source: Red Sea water column Station 34 - depth 200m | place: Saudi Arabia: Red Sea | collected 2011-10-15 | depth 200 m | reverse complement strand
GTGTAAGCTACTTCACTATTCATAATAGGTAGCGTTTATTTAAGGTATACAACGGTGTAATTTACGGTTCGAGCTCTTTCTATGTTTTATATGTCTCACTATATGTATAGAACTTTTGTCACCCGAAATGGCTTGAAATGGCTTGGGGTGGCTCATATATCCTAATTGTTTATTCCCATAAAACTCGCGAGAGTTTTGTGGATTGGGGTATGAGTGTATGTGTGTTATCGTGTGAACATTTCCCAAATGTTTTTAATCAATAAGGCAATAAAACCACCACCGATAACGGTTCTCCATTTAGTAGTGGATTCTCTATGTTGTGTATTGAGTTTTGTTTCGGCCCATAAGCCTTCATTTGGGTTGAATAGATTCTCTTTGATGAACGAAATGTCCTCGTGAATTTCTTCAAATTTTGTGTTGAAATGTTTTTCTAACTTTACCACCGACTTATCTTGTTCTTGCAGTCTGTAAAGTATTAATTCTAAATCTTGTTTGTCTTGTTTATTCATAGGTTTTTTGAGTCTCTTATTCATTTAACAATAAATATAAAAAGAGTTTATTTTTCGTGTATATTTGGGTCGTTTTCTTCTAAAGGTTCACTATCTTTTAGGTTGTGATAATCTTTCTTTGACTTTCTTTCTTGTTCATCTAAAAAATTAATATAATCACGATTGTGTTTATCTTGATAAGGACTACCACGAAAAGTTTTTGTTCTATTTTCGGGACTACCTAATGCACTGATAGTAGTTTCTCTACTTGGAAATTCGTTAATTTCGGGAACACTACAAGAGCAGTCTGACATATCATCTTTACAACAAGCCTCTTGTTTGGTATCTTCACACTCACAAAGTTTTTTTCCTTTACAACAACAATCCTTTTTACAACAAGTATTTGTTGGTTTGAATGATAATACCATAAGAATGAATAATTGAAAAAGTAGTATGAATAGTAATAAATATATTAAAGTTGTTTCCATATCTATAAATAGTTGTTAGGGTTATTTTTTTCTATGACTAACCATATAGTTAATGATAAAAACCAAAGTATTCCTAATGATGTTTCCATTATTTTTTTCCTTCTTTGAATTTCTTTAAGGCGTCGGCTAATCCTGAAATTGGCCCTTGATATATCGGTGTTAGTTTCACACCAAAAGTTTTTTTCTTATTTTCTTCGTGAATTTTTCGGGCTCTTTCTCCACCGGCTCCACTCCAACCTGTGTAAGTAAGTTTCATATTCTATCGTTCCTGTATTCATAAATGACTTCCCAACTTGTGTGTGGATTACTTGCAGTAAATTCATTCATCTCTTTTGAAATATCTTTTGTGGTTATCCATTTTTCATATTCTTTATTTGTATTGTTGTCCTTTATTTTAACAATAAATTTTGATGGTATCTCTCTTATCTCTTTCACGACATTCCCTTTTCTTCATCTCTTAATACCCGTTTATAATATTCTTCTTTAGCGTCGGCAACCAACTTATCAAAGTCGGCCCCTGATAATACTAATTTCTTTCCTCTGATTGATTGTATATTATAATGGTCTAAAATTAAATCTATGATGACTGAATCTATTGGTGAAGTTTTCATTATCTAACCAATAACATTCCAAATAACAATATTCCAATGACTATCCATTGTCCTATTATGACTGCGTCTATTTCTGTTAATCTTTTCATCTTCTAAATTCCTTATCTATCAACTTCTTTTTCCTTATTTTTTGTTTCCCAAGTTTTCATTCGTTGAAGACTATATCTCATAGTTTCTGGACTACTTGGTGTTCTTTTAAACGCTTTCTCATCAAGTTTTAATATAAAAAAACAATTATAACATAATGTTCGTAGATTACTTAAATCTCTATTACTCCTATCGGTGCATCCATCTATATAATCTAATACTAACGGGGATTGTCCGTCATTCTTTCTAAATTCTGAATATCCACAATTAGAACACTCTTTGCGTATTTCTTAAATGTATTATAAGCGACACCCAAGAACTTTGAAGCGGCTCGGATAGACTTCGTATTCTGTATTGCCCACTCTATTTTACCTTTCGGTATTGGTTTGCTTCTGAAAGGATTTTTTCTATGAGTTTGTGGTTTTAAACTTCTACCAAAAGCTCTTTCTAATTCTTCCAGACTATCAACATTATCTATTCTATTTTCTATATCTTTATCTAACTTCATTTTTTCTTTTTAGTGTAGTATTTTCTTTTTTTGTACGGTCTTTTTTTCTTGACCAATTGTTCTTTTAATAAGGTTCTTTGCATTCTTAAACTAATAATTTCACTATCTAAATCACTCATTCTTCCTGCTGTTACAATTGATAACATTACTACTGCACCAATTGAACCTAATAAAAACCCTATTACAAATAAAATCCATTCCATATTATTTCTCCTTTAAAAATTTACTATCTTGATGTATTCTAACTAATGAACCTGATTCCTCACTTGGACTCTGTTCATAATCTAAACGAACATTAACTGCTTCATTGTAGATTTCATCAAGTAACTCTTTTCGAATGTGTTTTTTATAATCATCATTCATTTTTTTATCTACCATTTCATCTAACTCTGTATAATCATATTTACCAATTTGAAAAGTTTCCATATTTTCTTTTTTCCATTCTGTGTTACTTATTTCATCTGGATTTAGAAATATCTTACCAACTGGAACTTCGAAGTCAGGCATTTTTTCAACCTCTGATAATACTTCTTCTACTTTTCTGTCTATATCTCCTTTAGAAGATATAGTTTGGTTCAACTTGGTGCTTTCTTTCTCTGATTTCATATAACCTCTCAAAATCTTGTTTGTCTTCAAAATGTTTATAGTGACGAAAATATCTTTCCGCTTCTTGTTGATTCATATTTAAATTTTGGACATCTACTACTTCTTTTGCAACCTTATTAAACAACTCATATGTTTTACCCATATAACTTTTGTAACTCCGCGTATCCGCCGATAACTTCTCCATTAACCGAAATCGTAGGAATTGCTAATCGGCCTGTTAACTCAATTAATCTTGTTCGTGAAATTCCCTGTGCGTCAATATTAATTTCCTCATAAGGCATATTCTTCGATTCAAGAAATCTTTTTGCGGTTACGCAACTTGAACACCAATCCGCTGAATATATGATTATCTTGTCCATTGTATTTATCCATTAACCACCCAATACTTTTTTCTTTCCACCTGAATACTCATATGCGTGTCCATTATCTATCAGTAACTGATTCAATGATTTGTCTTCACCTTTGATAAAGATTTCACCAAGAAGTCTTCCATATTTTCCAACTCCGTGTGATTTCACTGTGAATTTACCATCATTTCTTGATAACATTTCTAATGTGTATGCTTTCGCTTTTAAACCTAATTTTTTTTCTTCAAGGTTTCGTGTTCTACTTTCCCAAGTATCAACTCCCATAAATCTAATTCTTTTCTTTACTGATATATTAAAACCACAATCAATCCAAGCGTCAGCGGTATCTCCATCAACTCCTTTGATTAATCTTGCGTTATATACCCAGGGGTCTAATTTCTTAGCCATAATTTTCTCCAATTAATTTTTTTAACATCTGATACAAAAGTAGTATGTTTTACAAGATAATATATTTCAATTATTCCTAATAACTGAAGTAATCCCATACCAATAAACCACCACTTATCTTTTCTTGCGGAATACCACAAACCTATTAAAGTCCAAATCGCTTCCCATAGTGATATAAAAATAATTAATCCTGTCATATTTTCTAAACCGTGTCCCATAATAATTCTCCTTGTATATAAATAAATATCAATTATTTAACTTTTAATCCCTTTATTTTATCTAAAAATTCCTCTATCGTATAGTCTCGCATTTTCTCATCAAAGATACTAATCTCATCTAATTTGTCTGAATGATTCTCTACTATGTTTATTAATATTTTAAATCCATCTTCTGTATAAAATGTATTGAAACTAATGTCACCCAAAGTATTTGTTGAGTTAATTGTGTCATATTCAGTATCACCACTCATTAACATATAGAAAGTCATTCTTCACCAATATCCGATTCGTGATTTACAATTCCTTGTTGAATCATTTCAACATCTTCTAATTCGCTTTTGGTAAGTGGTCTATCTAACATTGGTATATCATCCTCTTCAACAGCTCTACCTACTAATTGTTCCCAATCTTTTTCTGGTCTCACTCTTAAATTAGTTTCCCAAACTCCTGATAAGGTTTCCATATCTAAACCATTTGATTTTCCATACTCAATCATCGCTTGAATATCTTTTGGAAAACAACTACCACCAAATCCTAATTTACCATCGTGTCCTGGAACTGATATATGAGTATGTCCTATTCTTCCGTCTCTAATGAAACCTTCAACTGCTGTCTCCCAATCCGCTTCACATTTATCTGAAACTTGTTTCATCTCATTCATAAATGATACCTTTGTTGCAAAGAAACAATTATTCATATACTTTATTAACTCGGCAGTTTCATAATCAGTTTCAATTACTGGTGTTGTATCACCAAATCTCCAATGGAATAAATCTTTTACTTTCTTTGTATGTTCTGGACTTCCACCCAATATGAAACGACTCTGATTAATAAAATCAAATTTAGCACTTCGTTCTGTTAAAAACTCTGGATTAAATACTAAATTCATATCAGAAAATTTCTCTTGAAGTCTTCGTGTTGTTCCAGGTGTCACAGTAGACCTGATTAAAACAATATTATTCATTTGACCAGTAACTTTGTTATTACCAATCTCTGTTACATATTTTAGTTTTTTGTATATCTTAGACATTTCTGTTAATGCTTTCTCAACATATTTCAAACTAATACTTCCATCTGCTTTAGAAGGTGTTGGAACTGATAAGAATATAATATCAGAATACATTATTACTTCTTGTAATGGATTTAGTGATTTTGATTTTACTTTATCATAAATAAATAATTTACAATCACAACCTGTTTGTGGTGAAAATCCAAATTCTACCGCTGAACCTACAAATCCTCTACCGACTATACCGATATTATACATTTAAGATTCTCCTCCTGTATCATATCCCCAAATATTATTCTCATCATCTGATAATCCCATCAATACTCTATATTCTGAAATCCATTTCTCAACATTTCCTGTTGGTTTCCACCCAAGCAATTCTCTTGCTAATGAATTATCTGCTAATGTTTCTTTTGGTTCTATAACTGGTTCAACTTCTTCGGTTGGGCCTCCAATCATAGCGGCTATCTCATTGATAGAACGATTATCTCCATTACCAATATTAATAACTTCACCATTACCAACATTTTCTGATTGTGATGCGAGTATATTTGCATTAACAACATCACCAACATAAGTGAAATCTCGTCTTTGTTCTCCATCACCTCTGATTGTCATTGGTTTATCATTTAATCTTTGGTCTACAAAAATACCAATTACCATTGCGTAAGCTCCACCGATATTTTGTCGTTCTCCATAGATATTAAAATATCGTAAAGATACGGTTTCAATATCATATACTTGTGAAAACATTTTACACATTACTTCACCATAATATTTTTGTGCTCCATACGGGGACAATGGATTTACTGGGTCTGATTCTACTGATGGTAATTTATCAGTATTTCCATAGGCTGATGATGACGCACTATATACGACTCTCCTCACACCTGCGTCTGAAGCACATTTTAAAACATTTAAAGTTCCTATTGTATTATTCATTTCATATTCAACAGGTTCTTCTATTGAAGGTTGAACTCTCGCTTTAGCCGCTAACAGGAATACTGTGTCAGCTCCGTTCATTACTTCAACCATATTATTACACTCGTCTGTATTACTAATATCAATATACTCTAATTGAGCGTGTGGATTGACATTAGTTAAAGTTCCTGTTGATAAATTATCTATAACTACTACTTCGTGGTTCTGTTCTATAAGTTTATCTACGATATTACTACCTATAAAACCAGCACCACCTACTACTACATATTTCATTTTACTATTCCTTCTGTTTGTCTAATTCTTTTGTGATATCATCAAATTCTTTTTCTAAATCTCTGATGACTTCTTTAATTGAATCAGGCATTGGTCTATCTTCGTATCTGTCTTCATATTTCCAAATACGCTCTTGTAAAACATCTGCTCTATCCTTAAGAATTTTCTTATCAAGTCGTTGTTCAACTTGTTGAATAGTCTGTTCTACACTATCTATTTTTGCGGTTGTTTGTGTCTGTTTTGCATATCTATTATCTAGCGTGAACGCTGTTCCAACTAATGTAGTTAATGCTATTATAAACGCTACCCAACCTTTTGCCTTATCTAATTTCATTTTTCTCCTTAACCTTTCGCCATATCAATATCTAATTTCTTATCAAACTTATCAGTTTCATCTGTATTATTTGTTCTATTGTCTTCGTGAAGACGATAACGATAAAGTGGCATTCTTAAATAATAAATCTTATATTTTTCTTTAAATCTTTTGTCCAACTCGTGTCCTTCTCTCATCTTGAAATCTTCATTATAAAACCCAAGATTTGCAAGTGATTCATAAGTATACATTATACCATTTGCTAAAAACTCTTCTTCTGCACTATGTCTTGATAACAATTCTGCTGTTTCATTTACTTTAAAATAATCACATGCGACAGCTTGATAATTACATTCAGTATTCATTACTCTTGGTCCTGAATTGTAATATAAAAAGTTTGATAATGTTGTTAGAAAATGACTTGAAACATAATCATCACAATCAACACGAACAAAATATCTTGACATTGAGGCTTTTAAAATTTTGTTTAGTGATGTTGGTAAACCCAAATTCTTATTGTTATTAATCAATTTTATATTTATGTGTTCTTTAAAAATATCAATAATATCTTCTAATCTTTCATTCGGGTCATCATTAACTACGATAACCTGATATTTAGATTTATTCATAGTTTGAGTTGATAAACTTCTTAAACATCTATGTAACCATTTCTTCTGTCTATAAACACAAACTGCTACTGTAACATCATACATTTTTTTCTCCTATAACTTTAATAATAAATATCATTTTTTCTTTGTAAAATACAAATTATTTAATGACTTGATATCTAAATGGAATATTTTATACGCCATATCACCAAGTTGACCACTATCATCTAATATTGCTCCAAGATTAACAAGAAAATGATATAACTCGTTAGTCAATTCAGAACCATCAAATCTTACCACAACTCCACTATCTATCTCGTCATCATAATGTCCAATTCTTTCTTTTAGTGGTCGTATTGTATTTTTTTGTTCTCTATGAATATACAAATCTACTTCTCTCTGGTTGCAATCTGTATAAATCTTTGAACACCAAGGCTCTAATTGATATAACATATTTAAATCACAATTCTTTATTCTAAATGCAACATCAAACTTTGGTTGTATAATTGGATACATTAATTCATCGTGCTTTACAATACTTCCCCACTTTCTAATAAATTCTCTTGTTGAGTTATTCATTAGATTTTGCCACTCAACTGATTTCTGTGAATGTTCTTTTGTTAATTTTCCGTGTTGAAATTGTCCACCTCTTGCTGTTAAATGATATACAAAAGAATTCCAAGACTGAACTAATTCCATATTTGCTAATACCATACGATTAAACAAATCAGAATCTTCTCTTGCTGATTTAAATCTATAATCGTGTCCACCAATTAATTCTAAATCTTTCTTATGAATTAACCAGGGAGCGAAACAACCTTTTGTGGTTTTGGTTTTATATTCTTCTTTACATTTTTCAACATATTCATCAAATCCTTTTTCATCAAATCCTTCTTCAACATCTTGTTCAGGCCACATACCAAAATTTTCTATTATCTTCTCTGGTCCTGGTGGATGTAAGTCAGGTTCAATTCTTGTTGAACAAACTACGGTTCCTCTTTTCCAATGTTTGAACGCGTGATAGTCAGCATCTTTACCCAACATCATATCTGCGTGGAATACCATTGCTATATCTGTTGGAGCATTGTAAACAAGATAATCATATGCTTCACCTATACCATACAATTCACCTCGTTCATTTAATTTCACAATAGTATTTTCGTCTTTGTTTTCCATTAACCATTCATAACATTTGTCTGAATTATCATCAACCAAAATATGTATGTAATGGTCATCTCTTTTAGCATTCTTTCTAATACTTTCTATTGCTACTTTAACATATCTCAAATTACTTTTGCTTGGAATACAAAATGTCATTCTTGGAACATATTCTCTCTCGTGAACCTTATGGTCATACTTGAAAGGATTTTTTCTTCTACCTTTTTGTTTACCTGCCATTTATTTAACTTTCCCCATTATACCTTTTGTAATTGATTTATGTTTATCATACTTTGGTAAGATATCTGCTAATTCTCCAACCACTTTCTTTACATCATCTCTTGTCATATGTAAATGTAGTGGAAGTGAAATTAATTCTGAACTAATCTTGTGAGCGTTCTTACAACTTCCGTATGCATAATTATACATTGAATATTGTGTATTATCTAAATAATGAACACCACAATAAATTCCTCTCTCTGATAATTCTTCCATTACATAATCTCTTAAACCTTTTTTAATTCTAATTGGATATAAATGTCTTGAGTGAATTGTATTCTCATTAAATCTACCAACTCTTTCATCAATCGCTTCAATGTTTGGTAAATTTAATATGTTGAATAAATCAGAATAACAATCTGCTAATTCATTTCTATATTCATTATCTTTATCTAAATATTTTAACTGAACTAATCCCATAGCTCCTATAACTGCGTTTCCGTGATATTTGTATCCAACATTTGGCACATCATACTTCCAATTATAAGTTCCTTTATTATATCTATCGTATGTAGATTTATCAATACCCAACCAAGATAATTGTCTTGCTATTTCATCATCTTCTTTATCTTTAAAACAAACCATTCCACTATCTGATGTTGGTAAATTCTTTACTGATTGAAAACTAAATACTGCTACATCTGACTCCCAACCTACTTGAGCCATACGAGAACCACCAAACTCTGGCCATACACGAGTTCTTTTTGTTCCTGCTAAATGTGCCGCGTCTAAAATTATTTTGATATTATTTAATCTACAAACATCAATTAATCTATCGTATTGTCCAATGTTTCCACCAATACCAACGAACATAACGGCTCGTGTTTTATCTGTAATATTATCTAAAACTGATACGGGGTCTAAACACAAAGTATCATCAACATCAGCAAATACTGGTTTTAAATTTTCATACATAATTGCGTGATTAGTAGAAACAAATGTTAGTGGTGTTGTAATAATTTCATCTCCGTCTTCCCAACCATATTTTTCTTTGAATACTTTAACTGCTAAATGTAATCCTGCGGTTGCTGATTGTAAGAAATGCGCGTGTGGTAAATCTGAATATGATTTCCAAGCTTCCTCAAACTCTATGGACTTTCCACCCATACCAGTCCAACTCGTATCTAAACACTCTTTGATTTCGTTTAAAACTTCATCTGTTCTGTATTTTGGTTTTAATACTTGAATTTTATCCATCATTTTTACTCCTACTTACTAATTTATTTGCGTGAACTAAACTATCTGGTGTTCCTGCGTCCGACCAAAAACCTTCAACAAAACTATATGAAGTTTTTCCTCTATCGACATACCAATTAATTACATCTACGATTTCTAATTCTCCTCGTTCTGAAGGTTTAAGTGTCTTAATTATATCCCAAACATTAGAATCAAACACATAAAGTCCAGTAACTGCATATTCTGATTTTGGTTTCTCTGGTTTTTCTTCTATTTCTTGTAAATGTCTTCCTACTCCAAAAAATGTTGGAACTCCAAATCTTTCAGGGTCTGGGACTTTTTTCAAAAATATATGATTTTTTGGGTCTTCATCACAAAAACTATCAATCCATTCTGTTGTAAACAAACCTTGTTGTAGATTTGCGAAATTATCTTCAAAAATATTATCACCAAGACAAACCGTAATTGGCCAATCACCAGCGAAACCTTCACATAAACTTAACGCTTGTGCGATACCACCAGGTTTATCTTGAACTCTGTAAGTAATATCTACACCATATTCATCTCCACTACCTAATTGATTCATTATTTGTCCACAATGTTCTTTTCCTGAAACAATACAAATTTCTGTAATTCCTATTTGTTTTAATGTTTCTAATGGATAATAAATCATTGGTTTATCATAAACTGGTAATAATGATTTATTAAATATCTTTGTTAATGGATACAATCTTGAACCGTGTCCACCTGCTAAAATTATACCTTTCATCTTACTTCCTCCATAATTTCTTTTAATGTTTCAATAGAAATGGCTTGGTCAGCATCACTAATTGATTTTTCTGGTTCAGGGTGAGACTCAATAATCAGTCCGTCAGCACCAGCGGCTATAGCGGCTTTTGATATTGGTTTAACAAAGTTTCTATATCCTGTGCTATGACTTGGGTCATAAATGATAGGAATATCACAAACTTCTTTTAATGCTGGTATCATCATTATATCTGGTGCCCATCTCGTTGATGGAAATATGTGTCTATAAGAAGGCATTCCAACAACACCTCTTAAACATATGGCTAACTTCTCATTACCTCCAACTAATATTCTTTCACACGCTCCTAATATCTCATCAAGAGTTGCCCAAGTTCCTCTCTTTAATAAAATTGGTTTATCTAATTTACCTAACTCGTCTAATAATGAATAGTTCTGAAAGTTTCGTGTTCCAACTTGTATGTAATCAATTGTGTCCATTGATAACTGATTGATTTGTCTAACATCCATAATTTCAGAAACAATAGGTAATCCACTTTCTTGTTTTGCTGTTAATAAATGTTTTAATCCTTCTTCTCTCAATCCTTCTTTCCAATTTCCAATAGGTTTTGTTATTGGATAAGTGCAAGGTTTATATGCTCCACCACGAAGCGCGTCAACACCAAGTCTTTTTAGTTTTAAAGCCCAATCAACAATCATTTCTTCTGACTCAACTGAACAAGGGCCTGATATTATAATTGGACTTTTATCAAATCCTAAATCATAATTACTATAACGAATATCTTGAACTGATAAGTTTAATTTATCATCATCTATTAATGATTGGATATATTTATTCACCTTCATTTCCTAACTCATATAATCTTTCTTCTAAACCAATATTTGCTTCTGCGTCAATTAAATCTTGTTCACTATGAACATTAGTGCAGTTATCTACATAACTTCCAACTCTACGACTTATTTTACCACTTTGAACAAATTCTTTTTTCATAATTCTTACTGAACCATTTCTTGTTCCTTTATTATCTACTGTAAATAAATCATCATATTTATTTTCAACAGCGTATTCTAACAAAGTATCTAAATCTTGTGTTCTGTCTGGGTGGTCAGGCTGAACTCCAATTATGTGTGTGACATTTTTTAAGTCTTCTCTTAATATAGAACCATTTTCTTGTATATGAGAATGATTTTCTGAATTGTATATGTCATTCTGTATTACATTTACATAAACATCTGCAACTTCTCTTTCACCCATATATTCTTTATCTCGTTTAACAATATGAAGTTCTTTCTTATCCATATGAACCATATGACTATGAACATCTAATATATTGTTGTGTCTATATCTATGAACTATGCCGGCTACTTTTACTGATTCACTTGTTACAATTATATCTATTGTGTATTTAGATTTCATTGCATAATCTAACGAATGTTCTAATAATGTTTTCCCAGCAATAATTCTTAAATTTTTATTTTTTACTCGTGTTGAATCCATTTTTGCTGGTATGATAACCAACGCTCTAATATTATCCATTTATTTCTCCAAATTTATCTATAGCCCATTTATAAGCTTTTGTTTGTCCTTCCCAAGTCATTCCACCAACATGCGGTGTAATTACTACATTATTGTTTTGTTTTGAGAACTCTACTAATTCAGAATCATTTATATTTCCAAACTCATCACTAATAACATCAGTTCCATATCCACCCAAATGTCCGTCTGTAATAAATTTTATAATAGATTTCTCGTCTACCAATTCTCCTCTTGAAGTGTTGATTAATACTGAACCTTTTTTCATATTAGACAAGAATTTTCTATCAATTATATTCCTTGTCTCTTCGTTTGCGTGTAAGTGTAAAAAAATAACATCTGAATTTTGTTGTAATTCTTCTATTTCTACTTTTCTGTATTTATCTGTTTCAACATAAGGGTCACTTACTAAAATCTTAACTCCCCAACCTTTTAACAATTCTGCTGTTATTTGTCCGAGTCTTCCAAAACCAACAATACCAATAGTTAGCCCTTTTATTTGTCTGCCTATAAATGGTTCATAATCCCACTCACCTTTTTTTACTGACTCAAATCCCTCTGGTATTTTTCTTAATAAACTTAACATTAACCCAAATGATAATTCTGCTGTTGAAGGTAAATCATTGATTAAATCAAAATCATTTTTTAATGACCAAACTTCTATATTATTTTTTTCACAATAATCCATATCAATATGATTTAATCCTGTTGAGCAAGTATTTATAATTTTTATATCACTCTGACCTAAAACTTCTTTATCTAAAACAAAATTTTGTTTATTAGGATTTGTAAATAAATACTCGATATCTTTCCAATCAGATAATCGTTTTGATAATTCATTTTTTGTAATATTTGGTTCATAAAAGAAATTTCCATATTGTTCTAATCTTTCATAAACTCCTTCCAAGTGTTTAACTGGTGTAATACAAATAATTCTACCTCTCATTACATTCGTTCCCCTATAATACACTCGTCTGGTAATTGTCTGAATGGTGGTTCTTCGTATTTCAATCTTACTTGTCCAGCTCCACATTCAGTCATATATTTTGAAAAACGATATTGGTCTGATAAGTATTTCATACCTTGAATACCAAATACTTTTGTGAATTTATATCCATTTAAATATTCAGAAGTATTTCCGTGTGGGTCTCTTGAATCACTTCCATCAGGCATTTTAATCAATGGATAATTTACATAATCAAATCCACCAATCTCTCTAATATATCCCATCTTTGATGCGAAGAAACTTCCTCTCATTGACCAACATTGTTGTGGTTCTTCAAACAAATGTTGATTTTCTGGTTTAGCGTAATCTTTCCAAGTATCATTTGTTTTCAACCAATAAGATAATCTTGCTTCTTCCAATGGATTAATATCCCACGGGTAGTTCCAACCATTTCCAATAACTTTTGTTGTCGGATTTGAATTGAAATGGTCTACACAAACATTAATAAAAGACCAATCGTGAACAATCATATCGTCTTGAATAAAGAATAAAAATGTATCATCATCTAAATCCATATCGTTTAAAACTTTATCATATGCTCCCCACTCTAATCCAATGTTTTCATATTCTTTGTAA
>LUME01000951.1_pt1 | contig 13432 bp, 5 predicted proteins | sample 729951 | NCBI WGS metagenome assembly LUME01 (sample SAMN03860271, study PRJNA289734) | marine metagenome | biome: seawater column; feature: ocean; material: water; isolation source: Red Sea water column Station 34 - depth 200m | place: Saudi Arabia: Red Sea | collected 2011-10-15 | depth 200 m | reverse complement strand
TCCCGGGCCCCGGCCCGGACCCGCCCCGCTCGACGACGACACGGGCGGCACCCAGCAGCCACCCCACGCGAAGGCTCCAGCCCCATACCCCGTATGACCTCCTCCCTCCCGACGCCGCCGCCAGCCGCTGCCGGCCTGCCCCGCGCCCAGGGCCTCTACGACCCGAGGTTCGAGCACGACGCGTGCGGCGTCAACTTCGTCTGTCACCTCCGGGGCGAGCGCAGTCACGACATCGTCGCACTCGGGATCGGCGCCCTCTGCAAGCTCCAGCACCGGGGCGCCCTCGGCGCCGAGAAGAACACCGGCGACGGGGCCGGCATCCTGATCCAGGTGCCGGACGGCTTCTACCGACAGGCCGTGGACTTCGACCTGCCCGATCCCGGCGCCTACGCCACCGGCATCGCCTTCCTGCCGGGTGATCCGGGCCAGGCCGGGACGGTGGCGGCGCAGGTCGAGCAGCTCGCCGCCGAGGAGGGGCTCGAGGTGCTCGGCTGGCGCGACGTCCCCGTCGACGACTCGATGATCGGCGACGCCGCGCGGCGCACCGAACCCATCTTCCGGCAGCTCTTCCTCGCCGGCTCCGACGGGCCGGGTGGCCGGCCAACCGGCATCGAACTGGACCGGCTGGCCTACGTCCTCCGGAAGCGCACCGAGCACGAGATCCACGTACCGGCACCCTCGGCGAGCGCCGGTGGCGGCATGGGCGGCGCCAGCGAAGCCCATGACGGCGTCTACTTCCCGTCGCTCTCCGCCCGCACCATCGTCTACAAGGGCATGCTCACGACGCCCCAGCTGGCCGAGTTCTTCCCCGACCTGACCGACCAGCGGGTCGAGAGCGCCCTCGCCCTCGTCCACTCCCGGTTCTCCACCAACACGTTCCCGGCCTGGCCGCTGGCGCACCCGTACCGCCTGATCGCCCACAACGGCGAGATCAACACCGTCCAGGGAAACCGCAACTGGATGCGGGCCCGCGAGGCGCTGCTCGCCACGGACCTGCTGCCTGGCGACCTCGACCGCATCTTCCCGATCTGCACGCCGGGCGCCAGCGACACCGCCGCCTTCGACGAGGCGCTCGAACTGCTGAGCCTCGGCGGCTACTCGCTGCCCGAGGCCGTCCTGATGATGATCCCCGAACCGTGGGAGAACCACGAGTCGATGGAGCCCGAGCGTCGGGCCTTCTACGAGTACCACGCCTCGCTGATGGAGCCCTGGGACGGGCCGGCCTCCATCGCCTTCACCGACGGCACCGTCATCGGCGCCGTCCTCGACCGCAACGGCCTCCGGCCCAGCCGCTACTGGGTCACCGACGACGACCTGGTCGTGATGGCCAGCGAGGTGGGCGTGGTCGACGTGCCCACCTCGAGCGTGGTCGAGAAGGGTCGCCTCCAGCCGGGTCGCATGTTCCTCATCGACACCACCAAGGGCCGGATCGTGCGCGACCACGAGATCAAGGCCGAACTGGCCGCCGCCCGACCCTACGCCGAGTGGCTGGACCACAACCTGCTCTACCTCGACGACCTCCCCGTCCGGGAGCGCCACATCCGCGAGGAGGGCACGCCGCTGCAGCGCCAGCAGGTCTTCGGCTACACGCACGAGGAACTCAAGTTGTTGGTCGCCCCCATGGTCAGGGACGCCAAGGAGGCGATCGGGTCCATGGGCACCGACACCCCCGTGGCCGCCCTCTCGAACCGGGCCCGACAGCTGTACGACTACTTCTCGCAGCTCTTCGCCCAGGTCACGAACCCGCCCCTCGACGCCATCCGCGAGGAACTGATCACGGCCGTCTGCGGCACGATCGGTCCGGAGGGCAACCTGCTCGATCCGACGGCCGACAGTTGCCGACAGGTCCACCTGCCGCATCCGGTCCTCACCGAGGAGCAACTGGGCCGCCTCGTCCACCTGGACGGGGACGATGGGCCCGAGGGACTCCGCTCCGCCGTCCTGGAGGCCCGCTACCGGGTCGCCGATGGCGGGAAGGGCCTGGCGGATGCCCTCGAACACCTGCGCGGCGAGGCCTCTGCGGCGATCGCCGACGGCGTGGCCCTGCTGGTCCTGAGCGACCGGGGCGTCACCGCCGAGGAGGCGCCGATCCCGTCGCTGCTGGCGGTGGGCGCCGTCCACCACCACCTGGTCCGCGAGAAGACGCGGACGCGCGTGGGCCTGCTCGTCGAGAGCGGCGACGCACGCGAGGTGCACCACATCGCCCTGCTGCTCGGCTACGGCGCCTCGGCGGTCTGCCCGTACGTGGCCTTCGAGGCGATCGACGGGATGCTGGCCGACGGCCTGCACGGGCTCTCCCCGAACCTGACCCCCGACGAGGCCCGTCGCCGCTACATCGCCGCCTGCGACAAGGGCATCCTGAAGGTGATGTCCAAGATGGGCATCTCCACGGTGGCCTCCTACACGGGCGCCCAGATCTTCGAGTCGATCGGCCTCGGCGCCGAGGTGGTCGACGCCTGCTTCACCGGCACCGTGAGCCGCCTCGGCGGCGTGGGGCTCGACGTGCTGGCCGCCGAGGGGGCGGCCCGGCACCAGGCGGCCTTCCCCGAGAACCCGGAGGAACGGGCCCACCGGACCCTCGAGGTCGGCGGCGACTACCAGTGGCGCCGGGAGGGCGAGTACCACCTCTTCAACCCGGAGACGGTGTTCCGGCTCCAGCACGCCACCCGCGAGGGTCGCTACGACGTGTTCAAGCAGTACACGTCGCTCGTCGACGAGCAGGCCGGCAACCTGGCGACGCTGCGGGGACTCTTCCGGTTCCGGGAGGGCATCCGTCCGCCGGTTCCGATCGACGAGGTCGAGCCGGTCTCGGAGATCGTGAAGCGGTTCTCCACGGGCGCCATGTCCTACGGCTCCATCTCCGCCGAGGCGCATGAGACGCTCGCCATCGCCATGAACCGCCTGGGCGGCAAGTCCAACACCGGCGAGGGCGGTGAGGACCCGGAGCGCTGGATCCCGGACGGCAACGGCGACCTGCGCCGCTCGGCCATCAAGCAGGTGGCCTCGGGCCGGTTCGGCGTGACCAGCGAGTACCTGGTCAACGCCGACGACCTGCAGATCAAGATGGCCCAGGGCGCCAAGCCCGGCGAGGGCGGCCAGCTGCCCGGCCACAAGGTGTACCCCTGGATCGCCAAGACCCGGCACTCCACCCCGGGCGTGGGGCTCATCTCGCCGCCACCCCACCACGACATCTACTCGATCGAGGACCTGGCGCAGCTCATCTACGACCTCAAGAACTCGAACCCCGAGGCACGGGTCCACGTGAAGCTGGTGGCCGAGGTCGGCGTCGGGACCGTGGCGGCCGGTGTCGCCAAGGGCCACGCCGACGTGGTCCTGATCTCGGGCCACGACGGCGGGACCGGCGCCTCGCCGCTGACCTCCATCAAGCACGCCGGCGCCCCCTGGGAACTGGGGCTGGCCGAGACCCAGCAGACACTGCTCCTGAACGGCCTGCGGGACCGCATCGTCGTGCAGGTCGACGGCCAGCTCAAGACGGGCCGCGACGTCATGATCGCCGCCCTCCTCGGCGGCGACGAGTTCGGCTTCGCCACCGCACCACTGGTCGTGTCGGGCTGCGTGATGATGCGGGTCTGCCACCTCGACACCTGCCCGGTCGGGGTCGCCACCCAGAACCCCGAACTGCGCAAGAAGTTCACCGGCCAGCCGGAGTTCGTCGTCAACTTCTTCGAGTACATCGCCGAGGAGGTGCGGGAGCTGCTCGCCGAACTGGGGTTCCGGACCCTGCAGGAGGCCATCGGCCAGGTCGAATGCCTCGACGTCTCCGGCGCGGTGGAGCACTGGAAGGCCGACGGCCTCGACCTCACGCCGATCCTGCACGTCCCCGACCTGCCCGAGGGGGCCGTGCGCCACCAGGCGGTCGGCCAGGACCACGGGCTCGAGGCGATCCTCGACCGGCGCCTGATCGCCGAGGCGGCGCCGGCACTCGAGGACCGCCTGCCGGTCACGATCGCGACCGAGATCGGCAACGTGGACCGCTCGACGGGCACGATGCTGGGCTACGAGCTCACACGACGATTCGGCGGCGAGGGCCTGCCCGAGGACACCATCACCATCGACCTGGACGGCTCCGCCGGCAACAGCTTCGGCGCCTTCGTGCCCCGGGGGGTCACCTTGCGGCTGGTCGGCGACGCCAACGACTACGTCGGCAAGGGCCTCTCCGGTGGCCGCCTCACCATCCGGCCGCCCGCCGACGCCCCGTTCCGGGCCGAGGAGCAGATCATCGCCGGCAACGTGGCCCTGTACGGCGCCACCGGCGGCGAGGCCTTCATCCGGGGCGTGGTGGGGGAGCGGTTCTGCGTGCGCAATTCGGGTGCGCTCGCCGTCGTGGAGGGCATCGGCGACCACGGCTGCGAGTACATGACCGGTGGCCGCGCCGTCGTCATCGGTCCCACCGGTCGCAACTTCGCCGCCGGTATGTCCGGCGGGATCGCCTACGTCCTGGACGTCGACGGGACCTTCGCCGACCGGGTCAACGCGGAGATGGTCGAGGTCGAGGACCTCGACGGCGACGACGTCGACTGGCTCCGCGAGGTGCTGGTCCGCCACCACGCCGAGACGGGCTCGGAGGTGGCCGAGCGCCTGTTGGCCTCGTGGGTCGCCACCGTGGCGGACTTCCGCCGGGTCATGCCGACGGACTACCGGCGGGTCCTCGAGGCCGCCGCCGCCGCCCGGGCCAGCGGCGGTGACGAGGTCGCGGCCATCATGGCCTCGACGAGGGCCTGAGGCGGCGACATGGGCGATCCACGCGGCTTCCTCAAGCACGACCGGCACCTTCCCGACCGTCGGCCCGTTCCCGTCCGACTCCTCGACTGGCGGGAGGTCTACGAGCCGTTCCCGGACGAGGACCTGCGCCGGCAGGCCAGCCGCTGCATGGACTGCGGCATCCCCTTCTGCAACGACGGCTGCCCCCTCGGCAACCTCATCCCCGACTGGAACGACCTCGTCTACCGGGAGCATCAAGCAGGTCGAGGTGTCGATCGTGGACCGGGCCTGGGACGAGGGCTGGATCACCCCCCTGGTCCCGGCCGAGAACACCGGTCGCCGGGTGGCCGTGGTGGGTTCCGGGCCGGCCGGCCTGGCCGCCGCCCAGCAGCTCACCCGGGCCGGCCACGCGGTGGTCGTCTTCGAGCGGGCCGACCGCATCGGCGGACTGCTGCGCTACGGCATCCCCGAGTTCAAGATGGAGAAGCGGCACCTCGACCGGCGCCTCGCCCAGATGGAGGCCGAGGGCACCGAGTTCCGGACCAACGTCGACGTCGGCGTCGACCTCCCCGTCGGGGAACTCCGCAGCGACTACGACGCCGTCGTGCTGGCGTGTGGCGCCACCCAGTGGCGGGACCTGCCCATCCCCGGCCGTGACCTGGAGGGCGTCCACCAGGCCATGGAGTACCTGCCGTGGGGCAACCGGCTCCAGGAGGGCGACGTCGACCGTTCGCCGATCGACGCCGAGGGACGACACGTCGTCATCATCGGCGGCGGCGACACGGGCGCCGACTGCCTCGGCACCGCCCACCGGCAGGGAGCGGCGTCGATCCACCAGTTCGAGATCATGCCCCGGCCCCCGGACGAGCGCCCCGACGCCAACCCCTGGCCCACCTGGCCGATGGTGTACCGGGTCTCCTCCGCCCACGAGGAGGGCGGGGAGCGGGTCTACGCCATCAACACGGCCGAGTTCCTCGGCGTGGACGGTCGCCTCACCGGCCTGCGCACCCATCGGGTCGAGCAGGTGTTCGAGGACGGCCGGATGTCGTTCGAGCCCGTCGAGGGCAGCGAGGAGGACTTCCGGGCCGACCTGGTGTTCCTCGCCATGGGCTTCACCGGCCCCGAGCAGGGCCCCCTGGTCGAGGATCTCGGCTTGGAGCTGGACGGTCGCGGCAACGTGGGCCGTGACGGCGGGTACGCCACCAACGTCGACGGGGTGTACGTGTGCGGCGACATGGGCAGGGGGCAGTCCCTTATCGTCTGGGCCATCGCCGAGGGGCGCTCCTGCGCCGCCGCCGTCGACCGGGCCCTCAGCGGCAGGACCCGGCTGCCGTCACCGGTCGTGCCGACGGCGGCACCCCTGCGCTAGGCGAACCCCTGCGCTAGCCGAACCCCTGGCCTCAGAAGGGCGACGCCCCCAGGAACTCGAGGGCGGCGTCGATGAAGCCGAAGTCCTTCGGCGTGGCGAAGTGGTCGACGCCCCGCAGGGTCACCAGCCGGGCATCGGGAAGCGCCTCCAGCAAGGGATCGGCCGGTCCGGCCTCGTCGCGGTCCCCGAGGACCACCAGCACCGGCACGGACACGCCGGCCAGGTCGGCGGCGTCGAGCGGGCGCCCGTCGGGGCGCTGCAGGAAGGCTGCCAGCGCCTCCCGGTCGGCGTTGTCCGCCTCCGGAAGGCGGGCGAAGTAGGCCAGCAGGGGGTGTGGTGCCTCACCGGTCCGGACCGCCTCGACCAGTGCCTCAGACCGGGCCGGGTCGGACTCGAAGAGCCGTGCGCCGACCCCGGCGACGACCAGCCGGTGGAAGCGGTCGGGATGGCGGGCCGCCAGCACGAGGAGCGTCCGGGCGCCGTAGGAGAAGCCGACGGCGTCGACGGGCTCGTCGGGCAGTTGCGCCAGGACCTGCGCCTCGAGGTCCCGGTAGGCCTCGGGGTCGTGGGGCTTCGATGCCGATCCGTGCCCGGGCAGGTCGATGCCCACCACGGTGCGGCCGGCGTCCTCGAGGAGCGCCGTCCAGCCGTTGCCGACCCAGGTGGCGGCGTGGGAGGTACCGAATCCGTGGACGAGGACGACGGGCGGTACGGACACGACGGGGGACCGTAGTTGGGGGCACCGCCCTCCCCGGGTGCCGGGAGGCCCCTCGGTACGCTGGCCCGGTGAGCCCCCAGCGCCTGCTCCTGGCCGTCGGCGTGCCGTTGGGCCTGCTCATCGTCCTGTTCACCCCGGCGTGGACCGGGTGGGACGAGCACACCCACTTCCTCCGGGGCACCGACATGGCCGACGGCTCCCTCTTCCCGAGCCGTGGCGACCTGTCGGATCAACCCGGGGAGCACGGTGGCGTCCCGTCGACACCGGTTGCCGCCACCTACGTCGAGGACAGCGGAATCGTCATCGCCAACTGGCTGGGTGGGAACGCTCCCTGGACGGCCTCCTCGACGGGTGACCTGCTGGCCAGCCGTCCCGACGGGCGCACCGTGAACGTGGACCTTCGCGCCACCGAGGCGGCACCACCAACGGCCTACCTGCCGGCCGCCGTCGGCATGGTCGTGCCGGTCCAGATGGAGGCCCCGGCGGTGGTGGCGATGTGGGCGGGTCGCCTCGCCAACCTGGCCGCCTATCTGGCGCTGGCCTGGTTGGCGGTCCGCTCAGCAACAGCATTCCGCTGGACCCTCGCTGCGGGGGCCCTGCTTCCGATGCACGTCGCCCTTGGGGGCACCATCTCGCCCGACGCGGTGACGTTCGGAGCGCTCCTCTTGGTCCTCGCGGTCTGGTCGCGGCTCCGTGCCGGAGTCGAGATCCCGCTCCGGATGCTGCTGCCCGTGTGCCTCCTCTCGGCGCTGGCCAAGCCGCCGTACTTCCTGGTCCTCGCACTCCTGCCGGCCACGGGCTTCCGGCTGGGCACGACGTCCGGACGCCTCGTCGGGCGCATCGGCCTGGGGACCCTCGGCCTCGGGCTCCTCGTCACACTCCTGAACTCCTCCACGGACTACCAGGCGGTCTCCTCGACCATGATCGACGACCGCCTCCACCTCGACACCGCCCTGCAGCGGGAACGACTCCTGGGCGACCTGCCGGGCTTCCTGTGGGCCACGGTCGAGACCTGGTTCACCGAGTTGGACGACTACGTCCAGAGATGGTTCCGGACCTTCGGATTCTTCCCCTCGGACCTGCCGGGCATCCTGGCCTGGGTCCTGCTGGCCGGCCTGCTCGTGGCCGTCCTGCGCCTCGACGCCCCGGACCTGCGCGGCCTGGCGGGTGTGGATCGTTGGCTGCTCGGCCTGGGAGCCGCCGGCCTGGTCGTCGTGCTCTACGCCTCGAGTTTCGTGTACTTCACCGACCACGCCGCCTACGACACGATCGGGCTCCAGATGGCCCGCTACTCGGCGCCGCTCCTGCCGCTGATGGCCCTCTCCTGGTCGCCTCGCTGGGCGGTGTCGCGCCTCGAGGCCCTCTCGACGCGTGCCGCCCGGGTGCTCGTCGGCGCCGTGCCGGCGGTCGCCGTCGGGGCGGTGCTGGTGACCTGGCTCTGGACCGGGACGTCCGACCGGTTCTGAGCCGTCAGCCGCTCTTGCTGCGCACGTGTCGACGGGCGAGGAGCGCGCGGATCGCCTCGGCCAGAACGAACAGGACCGCCAGCACCCCGAGGACGTGGTAGCGGTCGAAGAAGGCCGGCCAGATGAAGTCCCTCGGGTACCGGTACCGAACCTGGTCGACCACGATCAACAGGGCGGCGAGTGCCATGGAGGCGGTGGCCAGCAGGGGCAGGAGTCGCCGCCAGAGTCGGCCGGCCAGCACGAGGCCGGTGAGCAGCCCCAGCAGGGGGGCGGCCACTGGCCAGGCGGGGAGGTTCAGCCAGGCGACGACGGTGACGAGGAGCCCGGTGGCGACCGAACCGCGGGTGCCCATCGCCGCCAGGGAGCCCCGGGGATCGACGAGTGAGACGATGGCCTCTGCGGGTCCTGCCTCGTCCCGGCGGCCGCGGCGTGCGAGGACGAGGCACGCCAGGGCGGCCAGCAGGGAGAGCAGGAGTCCGGCGGTGACCAGGCGCTGGGGGGTCCACGCCAGTCGCAGGCGGACGTCACCCACGGCGCCGTCGGGATCGACGAGCCAGCCGTTGGCGTAGCCATCGACGAGCACCGGCGCCGCCTCCACCTCGAGGTCCGTGCTGGAGAGTCGCCAGCCGTCGGTGTGGCTCTCCCCGAGGACCAGCCAGAAGGGCTCGCCCTCGGAGGCCACCACCAGGTCCCGGGCGGTCCTGTCCCAGTCGGTGTAGGTGACGGCCGGTGGAGTCGGCGCCACCCCGGAATGCGACACCAGGTCTCGGAGGAGCAACTGGTCGACGTCGATGCCGGTATGCCGGCCGTCAGCGGTCCGGAGGCGGTGCTCGCCGGGACCCAGGTCCAGTGGGCCGTCGCAGAGGGAGAGCCCGAGTGGCTTCCTGGCCAGGGCATCCGCCGTCGCACCTTCGACCCTCACCGACACGGCGGCACCATCCACCTCGAGCAGGTCCTCCCGGCAGGCGCCATCCACCATGGCCGCCGCCCGGACGGCGGGGAGGCCGAGCACCTCGCTGATCGCCACCGGCAGGACAACGGGATGGCTGCCGTACCAGTCGAGGGTGACGACCGGGTCGACCGCCTCGACCACGAATTCGAGCAACGTGGCCTGGCGATCGACGGGCAGGTCGAAGGCGACGGCGTCCTCGTCGAGTGCAACGCCGCCGCTGGTGGCGACATGCTGGTTGTCGGCGTAGAGGGCGATCCGCGTGGGCGTGGAGTGGTGGTCGGCGCGGCGTGCCAACACCTGGAGGTCGCCGACGGCCATGGGCTCGTCGAAGCGGACGGTGAGGACCTGACCCTCCTGTGGCGCAAAGGCCGGTATCCAGGCGGTCGCGGGGTCTCCGTCCAGTGCGGCGTCTCCGCCCGACCGCAGGGACCCGGAGAGTCGGGTCGACCCGTGTGCGACGATCCCCGGGCCGAGAGCCTGACCTCGCCCTCGAGGCCGAAGTTGCGCCCGAAGGGCAGCGTGAAGGTGCGGTCGAGGTGGGTCTCGCCGTCGTTGCGCACCGGGTCGAGCGGGTCGGACCGGAGTCGGGTCAGGAGCACGGCCAGTTCCTGGCCGCGGTCTCCGTCGACGAGGGCACCGAGGTCGCTCGGCAGGGCGATCGTCTCGTCGGCCGCCACCGGCGACTGGTCGACCTCGGTGAACCCGACCGAGCTGGCGCCGAAGAACCACCGGCGTCCGGCATCGCTGGTGGCCAGGATCTCGACCTCGAGGTGGTCGGTGGTGCCGGAGGGAAGGTCGATCCGCTGCCGGCCCGGCGGTAGTGAACGCTCGTCGAGGGTGGCGTCGACGGTGGCATGGTCCGTGCGGATGCGGACCTCGGTGATCCGGCGATTCTGGCCGGCGGCCCAGAATTGCTGCAGGTCGAGTCCCGACACCGAGATCGCCTCGTCGTACTCGAGGAGGAGGCGCTCCCCGCGGGCGTCGGAGAAGGCAGCGACCTTCCAGGCCGTGTTCTCGTCCCCGTCGACGGCGTGGAAGGGGCGGGAATCGGGGACGAAGGTGACGGGATTGCCGTAGGCGGTGGCCGAGGCCCGCACGCCATGCTGCACGGCCACGGTGCGGCTCCCGGGGACGTCAGGGAGCACGGCGAGGCGCTGGTCGGTCGGGTCGTCGGCCAGGGGCACCTCGTCGGCACGCTCGGTGTAGCCCTGCGTCTCCCTGATGGTCCCCCAGCGCTGACCGCGCTTGCGGTTGGTGTCGGTGATGAGGAGCAGGGCACCGGCCTGGTTCACGACCTCGGGCGATTCCGCGAGGGACGCGCTGAAGAAGACCGGTCGACCCGGTTCGAGGAAGCCCTCCCCGGCGGCTGCCACCAGGCCCTCGGCGTCGCCCGAAAGGATGATCGGCCGGGTGGGATCGGCGGTCCGCAGAATGGACTGGGCGTCCTGGACGGCGAAGACGGCGGTGTAGGGGGGAACGGCCGCCTCCAGTGGACGGTCGAGGGTGTGCTCGTCGACGAGTGGCCGCTCCCGGAAGGGCAGGTTCGGGGGGCCCGTCCCGAATTGCCGCGGCTCGTCGAAGCCGGGGGCCTCCAGCAGTTCGGCCCAGAGGTCGGGTGGCCGTGGGGTCCGGTAGCGCTCGTACTGGAGGTCGCCGCGGAACACCACCTCGCCGACGCCCATCAGCCGGGCGAGGGGGGCGAGGGCACCGGTGTCGAGGCGGCCCTCCTGGACCTCGGTGTCGAGGGCGACGACCAGCGCAGCCGAGGCCGGGGTGCCGAGGGGCACCAACTCCCGGGCCACGTGTCCCCGGTTGGTCAGTCCGGGGAGGATCGGGTCGACCGCGTTGCCCCAGCGGTGAGCCGCGAAGTCGCTGCCGGGAATCTCGAGGACGCGGGTCTGGTGGGGCGCCGGCGACTCGAGGGAACCCGCCACCTGGAGCCAGTGGTCCGGCACCTCCTCGGGCCGCTCGAGGTTGTCGCCCAGCAGTTGGCCCGTCCAGAGCGGCGAGAGGTTGGCGATGATCGCCAGGCAGAGGACGACGGCGATGCTCCGACGGCGTTCCGGTAGCCGGGAAGCCAGGGCGGCGGCCGCGGCGCCAAGGAACACGGCGGTGGCGAGCACCACCAGCGGGAGTGCCCGTGGCGTGCTGCGCATGGCGAGGCCAGCGTCCGTCTCCGTCCAGGCCTTGAACACCCGGCCGAGGGGGGAGGGGGCGTCGAACGGGTGTGCGGCGATGGCCGTGAGCATTCCGATGCCGAAGAGCAGGAGCAGGTGGCCACGGTGTCGGAACCGGGTCACCGCTGCAGCGAGAAGGCCCAGGAGGGGAAGGGCGTACGAGAGGGGCAGGGCCCAGCGCGTGTAGGCGTGGGCCGGTTCGATCCAGGGACCGAGCTTGTCCTGCCCGTAGAAGAACCAGTAGCCGAGCCCCCGGAACAGCTCCGGGGCGGTGGCGGCCTCGGCGATGACCTCGTAGGTCTCCGTCAGTCGGAGCGTCGGTAGACCGTGGGCCGCCTGCGTCCGCAGCCCGGCGATCCACCAGAGGGAGGTCCCGGCGACGAGGAGGCCGATGCGGGTTGCGACCGCGAGGGCGCGCCGCCACGGGACCGAACCCTCGAGGACGCTCCAGGCGATCCACAGGACGGGCCCCAGGCCGACCAGCAGCAGGGAGGTGGCGTTGACGCCGCCGATGGTCAGGGTGGTCAGGGCGAAGAGGGCGGGATGCCGCCAGCCGCCCGTGCGCAGTGAGCGGACGGTGAGCCCCAGCATCCACGGCAGGCCGGCCCAGGGCAGGAGGATGACCGAGATGCGGGCCACGTAGTCGAGGAGGTACGGGCTGAGCATGTAGGCCAGCGAGGCCACGAGGACGGGCGCCCCCCGCCAGCCGAGGGTGCGCAGGAACCAGCGCAGGCCCAGTCCGGCGGCGAACAGGATCGAACCCAGCCAGAGGCGTTGCACGAACCAGTCGGGGAGTGCGAGGAGGTCGCCGACGGCGAAGAAGGGTCCGATGGGCCACAGGAACCCGATGTTCTGGTGGGTGACCGTCCCCATGGCGAAGTCCGGCTGCCACATCGACGTGGCGTCGAGGAGGAGTCCCCACGGGTCGAGGGTCAGGTACGGCTTGGTGTCGGCGGCGACCATGCCGCGGTGGGTGAGGAGGAGGGGAATCCAGGACAGCGCCGCCAGGGTGAGGACCTGACCTCGATCCCCCTGGCCGGCGGCAGGGGTCCGGCCGTTCAGGCGCCGCAGGACCGCAGTCACCGGTTGGCCGGAACGGTCGAGGCGAGCACCCGAAAGGCCTCCGTCGCCGTGCGGTCCCAGTCGAACCGGGCGGAACGGTCGCGTGCCGCCGCGCCGAATGCCGATCGACGGTCAGCGTCGCCGAGCAGGTCGGCCAGATGGGCCGAAAGTTCCCGGTCATCGTCCGCCAGTAGGCCGGTGATCCCGTCGTCGACGGCGTCCTCATGTCCGGCGATGCGGGTCGCCACCGCCGGTGTGGCGCAGGCGGCGGCCTCGGTCAGGGTCATGCCCCAGCCCTCGCTCGAGGAGGCGCTGGCCACGACCCAGGCCCGCCGGTAGGCGTCCACCACGTCCGCCTCGTCGACGTGTCCCCGCAGGGCCACCCATTCCTCGGCGCCGAGTCGAGTGACCAGCTCCCGCAGGACGTCGCGCTCCTCGCCGTCGCCGAGGACCTCCAGCCGGGCGGGGAGGCCGGTCTCTCGGACGCCGGCCACCGCATGGATGAGGGCGTCGACGCGCTTCGAGGGCATGAGGCGCCCGGCAGCCACCACCAGGGGCGTGGAAGAGCGGTCGCCGCCGGGGGAGAAGCGCGGATGGATTCCGGGCTCGACCACATGCACCCGACGTGCCGGCAGCCGGAGGTCCCGGACCAGGGAGGCCCGCGAACTCTCGGAGAGGGTGACGACCGGGGTGTTCCGGTAGCAGGGCGGAGCGATGCGCCGCTCGAGGAGGCTGCCGACCCGGGCCAGCCCCGGCGAGAGGACCATGGGCCACAGGAGCTCGTGGTGGTGGTGGAGGAAGGCCATCCGGGGGAAGGCTGCCCACAGCGGCGAGAAGAACGGCACCCCGTTCCAGATCTCGGCCAGTGCGTCACGGCGACCGTGCAGTCCGAGGAGTTCAGCGGCGATGGCGCGGGGGAAGACGAGGTACCGCCCCGCCCGGCGCACCACCCGGTAGCCGTCGCGT
>LUME01000496.1_pt1 | contig 13464 bp, 7 predicted proteins | sample 729951 | NCBI WGS metagenome assembly LUME01 (sample SAMN03860271, study PRJNA289734) | marine metagenome | biome: seawater column; feature: ocean; material: water; isolation source: Red Sea water column Station 34 - depth 200m | place: Saudi Arabia: Red Sea | collected 2011-10-15 | depth 200 m | reverse complement strand
GTGGCGCACCCCGCCATGGGCAACTGGTCACACGAGGCGGCCGCCGTCGACCCCGAGGACGAGCGGGTCTACCTCACCGAGGACCGCTCCGAGGGGCTGCTCTACCGGTTCACGCCCGACAACTCCCCGGACCTGACATCGGGACTGCTCGAGGCGATGCTCGTGGACGGCTCCGGGGCCGTCACCTGGGCCGAGGTGCCGGACCCGACGGCCGCCGAGACACCGACGCGGGAGCAGGTGCCCGGCGCCTTCCTCACCCCGGGCGGCGAGGGCATCTGGTACCACGACGGCTCGGTCTTCTACACGACCAAGGTCGACAACCGGGTCCACGCCGTGGACCTGCGCGAGCAGCGCTACACGCTGATCTGGGACGGCTCGGGGGACCGACAGCCCCTCACCGGCGTGGACAACCTCACCGTCGACGCCGGCTCCGGCGACCTGTTCGTCGCCGAGGACGGCGGCAACATGGAGGTCGTCGTCATCACGCCCGAGGGCGACGTGGCCCCGTTCTGCCGGGTGGCCGACCCGCTCGAGGAGAACTCGGAGATCACCGGGCCCTGCTTCAACCCGGACCGCAACCGCCTCTACTTCAGTTCGCAGCGGGGGAAGGGCAGCCGCCTGACCCGCGACATCATCGAGTCGATCGACTGGGGCGAGCCCCCCGAGGGCAACTCGGTGGGCATCACCTACGAGGTGAGCGGCCCGTTCCGCGGCGAGGTGGTCCCGCCGCCGACCACGACGACCACCACCACCACGACCACCACCACGACGACGGCGCCGCCGACCACCACGGAGGCGCCGACCACCACCACGACGACGGCACCGCCGACCACCACGGCGCCGCCGACCACCACGGCGCCGCCGACCACCACGGCGCCGCCGACCACCACGACAACCACCACGACGACGGCGCCGCCCACCACCACGCTGGCCAAGGCCGCCGAGACGGCGGCCGCGGCGTCCGACGACGGTGGTGGCGGGTCGGGCCTCGCCATCGGCATCGGCGCCGTAGCGGTGGTGGCCGCGGGCGCAGCGGCCCTGGCCCTCCGCAACCGCGGCAGCGGTGCGGCCGAGGAGGAACCCGAGGAGGAACCCGAGGAGTAGGCCAGCGGACGCGACGAAGCCCCCTTGCGGGGGCCTCGTCTGGGACCCGGTCCGGGGAGACCGGGAAGGGAACTCGGTCGAGTAGCGAGCGCTCCTAGAAGTCCTCGTCGAAGGCCACGTCGCCCTCGACGCCGACCTGGTAGGCGACGACGGTGCGCTCGAAGAAGTTGGTGAGCTCCTGCACGTCCTGGAGCTCCATGAACCCGAACGGGTTCTTCGAGCCGTACCTCGGGCGCAGGCCCAGCTGGGCGAGGCGCTGGTCGGCCACGAACTGCAGGTACTCGCGGGTGTCGGCCGTCGACATGCCCGGCACGCCCTGGCCCAGCAGGTCCTCGGCGAACTGGAACTCGCACTCCACGGCCTCGCCGAGCATCTCGGAGATCTGGTCGGCCAGGCGGTCGTCGAACAGCTCGGGCTGCTCGGACCGCACCGTGTTGATCACCTCGAAGGCGAAGTTCATGTGGCACGACTCGTCGCGGAACACCCAGTTGGTGCCCGCCGCCAGGCCGTTCAGCAGGCCCTTCGAGCGCAGGAAGTAGACGTAGGCGAACGCCCCGAAGAAGAACAGCCCCTCGATGCAGGCGGCGAAGCAGATGAGGTTCAGCAGGAACGACTTCCGCTTCTCGGCGGTGTCCAGTTCGCCTACGTGCTCGATCGAGTTCATCCACTTGAAGCAGAACTCGCCCTTCTTGGCGATCGACGGGATGTTGTGGATCGCCGCGAAGGCGGCCTCCCGCTCGGCCATGTCGGGGATGTAGTTGTCGAGCAGCGTCAGGTAGAACTGGACGTGCAGCGCCTCCTCGTAGAGTTGGCGCGACAGGTACATCCTCGCCTCGGGGGCGTTGATGTGCTGGTAGAGGTTCAACACCAGGTTGTTGGCGACGATCGAGTCGCCCGTGGCGAAGAACGCCACCAGCCGGTTCACCAGGTGCTTCTCGGACGTCGACAGCTTCCGGTCGAGGTCCGGGATGTCGTCCGAGAAGTCGATCTCGTCGACCGTCCAGGTGTTCTTGATGGCGTCCCGGTACATCTCGTAGAACATCGGGTAGCGCATCGGCCGCAGCGTCAGGTCGAACCCCGGGTCCAGGATGTTGCCCCGCCTGGCGGCGGGTGCCGTCGAGGCCGGGGCGTCGTGGGCCGGTTCTGGTGTCGGGAACGCCTCTGCGAGGGCCATCAGTCGCACGCCTCGCACGCCTCGGGGTTCTCCAGCGAGCACGCCACGGCCTCGGCGTCGGTGAAGGCCGGCTTGGCCGCCGGCTCACCGTCGGGAGGTGGTGCCGCCCCGGTGCCGTTGGTGGTGGTCTTGTTGATGCGGGTGGCCGGCCGGGACCGCAGGTAGTACGTGGTCTTGAGGCCGGTCTTCCAGGCGTGGAGGTACATCGAGGAGAGCTTTCCGATGGTGGGGGACTCCATGAACAGGTTCAGCGACTGGCTCTGGTCGATGAACGCCCCGCGGGAGGCACCCATGTCGATCAGCGACCGCATCGGGACCTCCCAGGCGGTGCGGTACACGGCCCGCAGGTCCCCGGGGATGTCGTCGATGTCCTGCACCGACCCCTCCGCCGACTTGACCTTGGAGGCCATGGCCTCGTCCCACAGGCCCCGGCCCTGGAGTTCGCGCACCAGGTAGCGGTTGATCTGGAGGAACTCACCCGACAGCGTCTCGCGCTTGAAGATGTTGGAGACCTGCGGCTCGATGCACTCGTAGCAGCCGGCGATCGAGGCGATGGTGGCCGTCGGGGCGATGGCGATGAGCAGCGAGTTGCGCAGGCCGTGCTCGGCGATGCGGTCCCGCAGTGTCTGCCAGCGGGCGGCGTCGGTGGGCTCGACGCCCCACAGGTCGAACTGCAGGTCGCCGGCGGCCGCCCGGGTGATCGAGTAGTTCTCGTGGGGGCCGGCCGCCTCGGCCAGCTCGGTCGACGCCCACAGGGCGTTGAAGTAGATCTCCTCGGAGATGCGGGTCGACAGGTCCCGGGCCTCGGGGGCGTCGAACGCCAGGCCCAGCTTGAAGAACACGTCCTGGAGGCCCATGAGGCCCAGGCCCACCGGCCGCCACTTGGAATTGGAGTGTTCGGCCTCGGGGGTCGGGTAGTAGTTGATGTCGATCACCCGGTCGAGGAACGGCACGGCGGTGCGCACCACCTCGCCGAGGCGGTCGAAGTCGAAGCCGCCGTCCCGGACCAGGGCGCCCAGGTTGACCGAGCCCAGGTTGCAGACCGCCGTCTCCTCCTGGTCGGTGACCTCGATGATCTCGGTGCACAGGTTCGACAGGTGCACGACCCGGCCGGGCTCGCCGGTCTGGTTGCACTTGGTGTTGGACGCGTCCTTGAACGTCATCCAGCCGTTGCCGGTCTGGGCGAGGGAGCGCATCATCCGGCTGTAGAGCTCCCGGGCCGGGACCTGGCGCTCGTAGAGGCCCTCCTCCTCGGCCTTCGTGTAGGCGGCGTTGAACTCGTCGCCGTACAGGTCGGTGAGGTGCGGCACCTTCTTGGGGTCGAACAGCGACCACACCCAGTCCTTCTCGACCCGCTCCATGAACAGGTCGGGGACCCAGTTGGCAAGGTTGAGGTTGTGGGTGCGGCGCTGGTGGTCGCCGGTGTTCTCGCGCAGGTCGAGGAAGTCCTCGATGTCGGCGTGCCAGGTCTCGAGGTAGATGCAGGCGGCGCCCTTGCGGCGGCCGCCCTGGTTGACGGCGGCGACCGAGCTGTCGAGGGTCTTGAGCCACGGCACGATGCCGTTGGAGAGGCCGTTGGTGCCCTTGATGAGCGAGCCCTTGGCCCGGATGCGGTGCCAGGCCACGCCGATGCCGCCGGCGAACTTCGAGAGGCGGGCGATGTCGGTGTAGCGCTTGTAGATGCCCTCGAGGCTGTCCTCGGGCGAGTCCAGCAGGTAGCAGGACGACATCTGCGAGTGCGAGGTGCCCGAGTTGAACAGGGTGGGGCTGGATGGCAGGTACTCGAGCGACGAGATCAGCCGGTAGAAGCGGATGGCCTCGTCCGGGCAGGTGGAGAGCCCGCAGGCCACCCGCAGGAAGAAGTACTGCGGGGTCTCGACCACGTGGCGGGTCTCGGGGTGACGCAGCAGGTAGCGGTCGTAGACGGTGCGCAGGCCGAAGAACTCGAAGAGGTGGTCGCGCTCGTGCTCGATGGTGTCGTCGAGCTTGCGGGCGTTGGCGGCCACGAAGGCGGCGGTGTCGTCGCCGATGAGGCCCAGCTCGTGGGCGACCAGCACCGACTGGGAGAAGGCGTGGATGTTCTGGTTCCGAACCTCCTTGTCGACGACCGTGGCGAGGAGGCGGCCGGCCAGGCGGGAGTAGTTGGGCTCCTCGACCATGAACGACGAGGCGGTGCGGATGGAGAGGGCGTCGAGCTCCTCGGTGGTGGCGCCGTCGCAGAGGCCCGAGATGGTGCGGGTGGCGATCTTCATCGGGTCGACGCCGGCCAGCCCGGCGGCGCAGCGCTCGACCGCCCGCACGATCTTGTTGACGTCGACCGGTTCGAGGTCGCCGTTGCGCTTGCGCACCATCATCTGCGATCCGCCGAGCGTCGGTTCCTCATCCAGTCCGTTCGCGGCTGGTTCCTCGGCGGAGAGCGCGCGGTCCTCGGTGAGCGCCATGTGGGTGTCCCTTCCCTTCCCCCGGACCTCGTGACCGGTGGGTCCCGTTGTGTGTCCCGGGTGGTACGTCGCGTCGCAGGGGCGATCCTGCGAGGGGAGCGACGTGTGACCCGGGTCATGTATTGCACGCATGTAATTACACCCGTGTCAAGAAAATCCTCACATCGGTGGCGGGTTTCTCGACGCTGCGCGCGCAGCGTGGGCGGGGAACATCGGGAAGTCGGCGAATCGCCGCTCGGCGCGCGTGGAGTTGCCGGAGGGGAACCGCCTCAGGCGCGGTCGAAGGCGACGGTGAGGGCCAGTCCCTCGACCGTCGCCGACGCCGTGTGCGCCGCACCGCCACCGGACCCGTCCGGGCCGTAGGCCACCCCGGCCGCCAGGACCTGGCCGGCCACGTACCCCTCGTGGGCGCGCACCGCGGCGAGCAGCGCCTCGTCGCCGTCCAGCCGCAGGTCGATCCGGTCGGTCACCACCAGGCCGGCGTCGCGGCGGGCCTGCTGTACGTGGCGGACCACGTCGCGGGCCAGTCCCTCCGCCTCGAGGTCGGCGGTCACCTCGGTGTCGAGCACCACCACGCCGTCGCCGCTCCCGAGCGCCGCGGCGGTGACCCCGTCGGGCGACTCGAGGGCCAGGGCGAACTCGTCGGGCTGGAGCACCTCGCCGGCCACCGTGGCGGTGCCGTCACCGCCGAGCGTGAACTCGCCGGCCCGGGCCGCGGCGAACACGGCCTGCACGCCATCGCCGAGCCGGGGCCCCAGCGCCCGGCCGTCGGGCTGGAGCCGGAAGGTGGCGTGGGCCTCGAGGTCGTCGGTCAGCTCGACCGCCTTCACGTTCACCTCGTCGACGAGCAGCGGCACCAGGTCGGCCAGCGACTCGGCGTCGGCGCCGGCGACCGTGAGCGACGCCAGCGGCAGCCGCACCCGCAGGCCGTGGTCCTCGCGGAGGCGCAGCGCCGTCGACGCCACGTCGCGCAACCGGTCCATGCGGGCCACCAGGTCGGGGTCGGCGGGCAGGTCGTCGGGGTCGGGCCAGTCGGCCAGGTGCACCGAGTCGCCGCCGGTGAGGCCACCGTGGACCTCCTCCATCACCATCGGCAGGAACGGGGCCGCCGTCCGGGCGAAGGTGACCAGCACCGTGTAGAGCGTGTCGTGGGCGTCGCGCTTGTCGGCCTCGTTGTCGGCTGAGGCCTTTGCCCAGAAGCGGTCGCGGCTGCGGCGGATGTACCAGTTGTTGAGGGCGTCGAGGAATCCGTGCAACTCGACGGTTGCGCCCGGCAGGTCGTAGGCGTCCATCCGCTCGGTGACCGCCTCGACCATGGTGCGGGCCTTGGCCAGCAGGTAGCGGTCGAGCAGGCCGGTGGCGTCGGTGCGGAACTCGGCCCGGTGCCCGTCGACGTTCGCGTAGAGCGTGAAGAACGAGTAGGCGTTCCAGATCGGCAGCAGCACCTGGCGGACCACGTCGTCGATGCCCTGGTCGCTGATGCGCAGGTCGCCGCCGCGCACGATGTTGGCCGACATCAGGTACCAGCGCAGGGCGTCAGAGCCCTGCCGGTCGAAGATCTCAGTGGGCTCGGTGTAGTTGCGCAGCTTCTTGGAGAGCTTGGCACCGTCCTCGGCCAGCAGGATCCCGTGGCAGATCACGTTCTGGAACGCCGGCCGGTCGAACAGGGCCGTGGCCAGGACGTGCATCGCCCGCCGCATCGTCGACTTCCCGGTCGGATCGTCGGGGTTGGGGCGGGTCAACTCGTCGATGAACGGCCGGTGCAGGTCGTCGGGGCGCACCCCGAAGTCGGCCTCGATCTCGTCGAGGCTGCCGTAGACGTCGACCCGCGGGTGGTCGGGGTCGTCGCTGCGCCACACCGGGATCGGCGATCCCCAGAAGCGGTTGCGGCTGATCGACCAGTCGCGGGCGCCGTCCAGCCACATGCCGAAGCGGCCGTCGCGGACGTGGCCCGGCACCCAGTTGATGTCGGCGTTGATGGCCAGCATCCGGTCCCGGAAGTCGGTGACCTTCACGTACCAGGACGAGATGGCCTTGTAGATGATCGGCGTGTCGGTGCGCCAGCAGTGCGGGTAGTTGTGCTCGTAGGTGTCGTGGCGGACGACCCGGCCGGCCTCCTTGAGGTGCCGGATGATGTCGGGGTTGGCCTCGAACACGTTGGTGCCGGCCCAGTCGGCGACCTCGTCGGTGAAGCAGCCCTGGTCGTCGACGGGGACCACCCGGCCGATCGGGATGCCGTTGGCCTCGCAGGTGACCTGGTCGTCCTCGCCGAAGCCGGGCGCCATGTGGACGACGCCGGTGCCCTCGGCGGCGTCCACGAAGTCGGCGCCGAGTACCCGGAAGGCGTCGGTGCGGTCGGCGAAGTACGGGAACAGCGGCGCATAGGTGCGGCCCACCAGGTCGGCGCCGGTGAGCGTGCCGGCGGGCTCGGTGCCTTCGAGTTGGACGGTGTAGCGCTCGACGGCTTCGGTGCCCAGCACATAGACGGCGCCATCGGTGTCGCGGTGCATCGAGTAGGTGACGTCGGGGCCGACCGCCAGGGCCAGGTTCGACGGCAGGGTCCACGGCGTCGTCGTCCAGGCCAGCAGCCGCAGCGGGCCGGGGTCGCCGTCGGCCGGCTCGAGGTCGAACGCCACGGTGATGGCCGGGTCCTGGCGGGGCCGGGTGGCGTCGTCGAGGCGGATCTCGAAGTTGGACAACGGCGTCTCGGCGCCCCACGAGTAGGGCATGACCCGGAACGCCTCGTAGACGAGGCCCCTGTCCCAGAGTTGTTTGAACGCCCACATGACCGACTCCATGTAGTCGCGGTCCATGGTCTTGTAGTCGTGTTCGAAGTCGACCCAGCGGGCCTGTCGGGTGACCGTCTTCTCCCACTCGCCCGTGTAGCGCATCACCGACGAGCGACAGTGCTCGTTGAAGGCCTCGATCCCGTACTCGATGATGTCGGCGCGGCCAGAGACCGGCAGTTGGCTCTCGACCTCCATCTCGGCGGGCAGGCCGTGGCAGTCCCAGCCGAAGCGACGGGTGACCTTGTGGCCCCGCATCGTCTTGTAGCGGGGGACGACATCCTTGACGTAGCCGGTCAGGAGGCTTCCGTGGTGGGGCAGGCCGTTGGCGAATGGCGGCCCGTCGTTGAACGTGAACTCGACTTCGGCGGGGCGGGCGTCGACCGAGGCGGCAAAGGTGCCCTCGGACGCCCAGCGCTCGAGGGCCCGCTCCTCGATGGCGGGAAAGTCGGCCTTGCCGACGTCGGGGTAGGGGCCGGCCTTGCCGACGTCGGGGTAGGGGCCGGCTTTGCCGACGTCCGGGTAGGGGCCGGCTTTGTCGACGTCCGGGTAGGGCTGCTCGTCACTCATGACCGGGAGCAGGCTAACGGCGCGTCCGGGTCGGGCCGTGGGAGGGTCGGGGCTGCGTCGCTCAGACGAGGAGCCGCGTCTTGCCGAAGATGGAGCCGAAGAGGAGGCGGCCGTCGTCGTCGAGGTGGACGCCGGCGCCGAGGGTGTTGAATCGCGAGTTCCCGAGCGTCCACGAGCCGACCGACCCACCGGTGGTCCAGTCGAGCGCCTCGATGGTCCACTGGCCGTTGCGGGTGCCGCAGGTGTAGACGAGGTCGGCCCCCTGGCTCACGTACGGCACCGAGTTGGGCGAGCTCACCTCGGTGTTCACCCAGGCCTCTCGCAGCTCCCGGGCCACCGGGTCCCACTCGTACTTGTGGAGGCCGAACGGGGTGTAGCGGTCGTGGTGGCCGAGGAAGAAGCACAGCAGCCGCGACCCCCGCTGGGGCAGCCAGTCGGGTAGCGACGACGGCTCGTTGTTCACCGTCATGGCCCCGTAGCCCGACACCGTGATCGACTGCTCGGTCTGGATGGCCAGCCGTCCGGGGTCGCCCATGTGGGCGGGACCCAGGCCGGCGATGCGGCGGGACGGGGCACCGGGCAGCCGCTCCCAGTCCTCGGGGATGGCGTCGCGCCACAGGAGGGTGATGTTGACGACCGGGTCGCCGTCGCCGATCACCACGAACCGGTCCTCGTCGGGGCCGAAGCCCATCAGCGACGGCGTGGTGCCCGATCCGGTGCCGTTGCCGTTGCGGTACTCGGCGATCCACGCCCCGTCGGCCTCGTCCAGCGAGAGCCGGTCGCCGGTCCACACCACCCGGTGGGTGTGGTCGACCGAGCTCACGTAGATGCCGCCGTCCTCGTCCACGCAGCAGCTGGTGCGGACCCAGCCGTAGCCGGTGTTGCCGCGCTGCTCCTCCATGCGGGCGCAGTGGTCGGCGGCCTCCTCGGCGGCCCGGGGCAGCCGGATGGCCTCGTACGACGAGAAGTCCCGCTCGACGCACACCACCCAGCCGTGGTCGGTGGTGAGCACCAGGCGGCCGTCGAACGTGAGGTTGACGCCGACGAAGGAGCCGTCGATGCCGTCGGGCCGGTCCCAGCGGGCCGTCTCGACGATCGCCGAGTGGCGGTCGCCGGGGACGGCGTCGGCGTAGGCCACGGCGTGGTCACGGCGGCCGAGGAACAGGGTGTGCTCGTGGTCGAGCAGGGCGTAGACGCCGTCGAGGCCCGTGAGGTGGCGCATGGCCAGGTCGGCGGCGTGCAGGATCGCCTCGTCGCCGTCCAGCTCGTCGAGCCCGGCCAGGTCGGCCTCGAGGACGTCGGGGTCCGACTGGGCCATGCCCGGTATGGCGTAGGTGGCGAGTACCTCGAGGGTCTCGGCGTCGAGCTTGGCCAGCTGCTCGCGGCCGTTCGACCAGATCACCCGCCGACCGTCGGGGTAGGGCCCCGTGAGGAGGCTGCCGAAGTGGCCGGGGCCGAGCACGGCGTGGAGGCGCTGGTCGTCGGCGACCACCACGTGCCCGTCGGGACGGGGACCGGTGAGGGCGGTGCTGTCCTGCTGGTCGCAGCGCCCGTGCGCGATCGGGTTCTCGGAGTCGGCGAGGAACGGGTTGCGCGGGCCGGGATGCATGTCGTCGCCTGGGAAATGTCGCCTAGGCGGCGGGGGCGTCGCCCGCCACGCCGACCCGGTGCACGACCCGCCGGCCCTCGAAGTCGAACAGGGCGTAGTGCTGGGTGACCCGGTTGTCCCAGACCACCACGTCGCCTTCGGCCCAGCGGTGCCGGTAGGTGAAGTCGGGGCGCTGGGTGTGCCGGATGAGGAACGGCAGGATGGCCGTCGACTCGTCGGGCGGCAGGTTCACGATCCGCCGGGTGAAGATGTCGTTGACGAACAGCGCCCGTTGCCCGGTCTCGGGGTGGGTGACGACGACGGGGTGGACGGCACCGATGCCGGGGGTGATCTCGTGGTAGGCCCGCCGGTCCTCGAGCAGTGTCTTGAGGCCGTTGGAGAGCTCGTCCCAGGCGGCGCAGCAGTTGGCCCACATGGTGTCGCCGCCGACCTCGGGGTTGACCCGCATGCAGAGCACGGCGGCCTTGGGGATGACGGGCCGGAAGGTCACGTCGGTGTGCCAGCGGTCGGCCTTGTAGCCGCCGGCGCTGTCGAACACGACGATGTCGGGGTGGTCGGGGAGGCTCTCGAGGTGCTCCTCGCCGGGCTCCGGCTCGCCGAAGGCCCGGGCCAGGGCGATGTGCTGCTCGGGCGTCGGGTGGAGGCCGCGCAGGACCAGTACCTGGTGGTCGAGCAGCGCCCGGTCGAGTTCGGCCCGGGCGTCGTCGTCGTGCAGCAGCCGGTCCAGGTCGGGGTCGACGACCTCGGCGGCGATGCGCCCGGAGAGTGGGCGAAGTTCGAGGGTGCGGGTTGCGGGCATGGGGTCTCCTCGGGGGTTCTCAGGAGGCGGTCACCGAAGGCCGGTAGGTCCAGTCGGCGCTGGGCGAGCCGCCGCCGAGCCGCTCGAAGCCGCGCATCAGGTCGCGCACGGCGTCGAGGGCGTCGTCGTCGTGGAGGTCGGCGAACACCAGGCGGTAGCGGTCGAGCAGGTCGGCGAAGACGGCGTCGTGGAAGGCGGCGCCCTCGTCGGTGAGGGCGACGAGGCGGCCCCGGCCGTCGGCGGGGTCGGGGAGGCGCTCGATCCAGCCGGCCTCCTCGAGGCGGCGCAACGTGGCGGTCAGGCCGCCGGAGGTCTGGACGATGAAGCCGGCGATGGCGCTGGGGCTGAGGCGCTCGTCGCGGTGGTGCAGGAGCATGAGGACCTGCATCTCGGCGGGCGTCGTGCCGTGGGCGCGGCTGTGCTCGGCGAGGAACTGCTCGTTGAGGCGCCCGAGTCGGGTCAGGAGCAGGGCGAGGGTGGTGGTGTCCACGCCCAGCAGACTACTCGCCAACTACCTTTCTAGCAAGGCAGAAGTCAGATGGCGTCGGCGGCCCGCTGCCGCAACTCGACCTTCAGGACCTTGCCACTGGCGTTGGTCGGCAGGGCATCCACCACCGCGAACCGGCGAGGCGCCTTGTAGTTGGCCATCTCGGCCCGCGCCCACGCCACCAGGTCGTCCGGGTCCGGCGAGCAGCCGGACGCCGGCACCACGAACGCCATCCCCACCTCGCCGAGCCGTTCGTCGGGCACCCCGACCACCGCCACCTGGGCGATCTCGGGATGCGCCAGCAGCAGGCCCTCGACCTCGGCCGGGTACACGTTGAACCCGCCGTTGATGAACATGTCCTTGAGCCGGTCGGTGATGTCGAGGTAGCCCGCCTCGTCCATCACCCCGATGTCGCCGGTGTGCAGCCAGCCGTCGGCGTCGATGGCCTCGGCGGTCTGCCCGGGGTCGTCGAGGTAGCCCGACATCAGGTTGTAGCCGCGCACCACCACCTCGCCCGGCTCGCCGCGGGGCACCTCGGCGCCGTCGGGTCCGACGACCAGTACCTCGACGTCGTCGATGGCCCGGCCGGAGGTGGCCGAGATCACCTCGGGCGGGTCGTCGTGGCGGCACATCGTGGCGATCCCCGACGCCTCGGTGAGGCCGTAGCCGGTGATCACCGTCTCGAAGCCGAGGGTGTCGCGCATGGCGTGGATCAGCGGCACCGGCACCGGCGCCGCCCCGGTCACCGCCAGGCGCAGCGACGACAGGTCCAGGTCGCCCACGTCGGGGTGGTTGAGGATCGTCTGGTAGATCGCCGGCGGGCCGGGCAGCATCGAGATGCGCTCCTCGGCCACCCGGGCCATCACCGCCGGCACGTCGAACACCGGATGCGGCACCAGCGTCGCCCCCGTCATGAGGCAGGCCAGGATCCCCGAGTTCAGGCCGAAGGCGTGGAAGAAGGGGTTGACCACGAGGTAGCGGTCGTCCCGCCGCAGCCCGATCACGTCGCTCCACGACCGGAACGCCCGGCACACGGCGCCGTGGCGCAGCATGGCGCCCTTCGGGGCGCCCGTGGTGCCCGACGTGAACATGACGTGGCAGCAGTCGTCCGGCCCGACGGCCGCCGAACGGGCCGCCCGGTCGGCATCGTCGACGCCCGCGGCCGCCGCCAGGAAGTCGTCCCACGAGGTACACCCCGGCGGGACCGAGCCCCGCAGCACCACCGTCTCCTCGAGGCCGCTGCCCGCGCCCGCCTCGGCCAGCAGCGCCACGTAGTCCGTGTCGAGGAAGTCGGTGACGGTGAACAGCACCTTGGCCGACGTGCGGTCGAGCAGGTCGCCGGCCTCGCGGCCCTTGAACCGGGTGTTGATCGGCACCAGCGTGGCGCCGGCGCAGTGGGCGCCCAGGGCCGCCACCGCCCACTCGGCCACGTTGGGCGCCCAGACGGCGACGCAGTCGCCGGGCTCGACGCCGCGGGCCATCAGGGCCCGGGCGGCCTCGCGGATCCGGTCCCGGTAGGCGGCGTACGACCAGCGCAGGTCGCCGTCCACGAAGGCCTCATGGTCGCCGAAGCGCTCGGCGGCCTCGTCGACGAGGCGGGGGATCGTCGTCTCCGGCACGGCGGCGACCCTACGTGGCGGCTTCCGGGCGTCGCCAGACCAGCGGGATGCCCGGATGGTCGACCACGTCGGCGCCGTCCAGCTCCGGGACGTGGTGGGGCTTGGTCGGGGCGCCGGGCCGGAGCCGGTGCCGGACGCCGTCGCCGCAGTAGCGAACCGAGACCGCGCGACGGCGGGCCGTACTCGACCGGTTGGCGCCGGCCCCGTGGAGCGTGGCGGCGTGGTGCACCACCACGTCCCCCGGCAGCGTGTCGAACCGGACCAGGTCGGGGTGGTCGTCGCCGGGCCGCAGCTCGGGCACCGGCAGGCCCTCGCTGCCGGGCAGGGGCTCGGCGGTGACGAACCAGTTCGGTCGGTAGACGTCGCCGGTGGCGTGGGATCCCCGCAGGTAGGCGACGGCACCGGTCTCGGCCGTGACGGCGTCCAGCGGCACCCACGTCGTGCAGATGCGGTCTCCCTCGAGGTGGAAGTAGCCGAGGTCCTGGTGGATGGCGGTCTCCTCGGCGGTGCCGGGCTCCTTGACCAGCACCGAGTCCTCGTAGAGGTGGATGTGGGTGGCGTCGAGCAGCGCACCGGCGATGGCGGGCAGCGGGGATCGCATGGCGAAGGCGGCCAGGTCCTCGTCGTGGCGCCAGTGGTCGACGCCCGACAGGAAGCGGCCGCCACCGGTGCGGTCGTCGGTCAGCAGGTCCACGCCGAGTCCGGCGGCCAGGTCGGCGCCCATGCTGGTCAGGTCGGTCGTGACCGCGGCGTCGCCGAGCGTGCGCTCGAGGGGGCCGGCCAGGTGGTCCAGCCAGGCGGTCGGGAGGATGCCGGGGAGGTGGACGACGCCGTCACGGTCGAAGGCGGCGACCTCGACGGGCTGGCAGCCCTCG
>LUME01000341.1_pt1 | contig 13557 bp, 14 predicted proteins | sample 729951 | NCBI WGS metagenome assembly LUME01 (sample SAMN03860271, study PRJNA289734) | marine metagenome | biome: seawater column; feature: ocean; material: water; isolation source: Red Sea water column Station 34 - depth 200m | place: Saudi Arabia: Red Sea | collected 2011-10-15 | depth 200 m | reverse complement strand
ATTTATATTCCAATCTTGATGTGAATGAAGAAGATCTATAACCTGTAAATGCAATTTATCCTCGGTGGAAACAATACAAAGAGTTATTGGTGTAGATCCCGGATTGAGCGTAACCGGTTTTGGAATCTTGGATTATAAGGGTGCGAATATTCAGGTGGTGGCTTATGGCACTATTAAACCGCCGGCCGATGAGGCTTTGCCTAACCGATTAGAATATTTAAATAGCCATATGACCGAATTGTTAGAAAAATTTGAACCCCAGGCTATGGCTATCGAGGATACCTTTTTTAGCCAGAATGTAAAATCTGCATTGCTTTTAGGGCAAGCTCGTGGTGTGCTCTTATTGGCGGCTGCATCAAAAGGGATTCCGTCTGTAGAATACGCGCCTAGAAAGGTTAAACAATCGGTCGTGGGTAATGGGGCAGCGGATAAAAAACAGGTTCAATACATGGTACAGCAAATTTTAAAATTGGATGCACCACCTAAACCAATGGATGTCTCCGATGCATTGGCCATTGGACTCTGCCACATTAACCAGAATAAGTACCTATGAGTTTGATAGATTCCATTTCAGGTAAGTTATTTGCCAAAAACCCTACCGAAGCCATCGTTGAGATTGGCGGCATTCGGTTTCAGGTTCACATTTCAGTTTCTGCTTATGACAGTCTACCCGGGCAGGGCGAGCCCGTTGAACTCTTGACTCACCTCCATGTGAAAGAGGACATATTAGATCTATATGGGTTCAAAGATCATGCAGAACGATCATTATTTATGAATTTAAATACAATTAGCGGCATCGGTCCGCGTTCTGCGATGAATATTCTGTCCGGTACCAACCCTGCTGAATTTAAAAGTCGAATCATTGCTGGTGATGTGAAATCGTTAACAGTCATCCCTGGAATTGGGGCCAAGACGGCCAAGCGTATCATTATAGAATTGAAAGAAAAATTTGACGCTGCTCTTGATGGTAAAGATGAATTAGGTTTTACAGAAGATGGTGATTCCAGTGCGGTGAAGGATGCAGCCAATGCTCTCCAATCCTTGGGATACAAAGCGGGGCAGGTGAATAAAACATTGAGAGATTTAGAAAGCGCCGGTGAACTTTCTGGCGGATTAGAAGAAATAATACGCAAAGCATTAGCGAAAATGATTTGAGGAGAGCATGCAATACGCAGATCAATTAAAAAATTTAGGGACTGAAACCGCATTTGCGGTTTCGGCACAGGCACGAGCTTGGGCAGCAAAAGGTCATAAAGTTTATCCATTCCATTTGGGGGATATCAATTTGGCCACACCAGAAAATATTGTGGATGCCACACTTAAAGGTATTCGAGATGGAAAAACAGGATATTGTCCTTCAGAAGGTATTTTGCCATTGCGAGAAGCTTTAGCCCATGATGTTGGATCAAGAAGGGGTATTTCATTTGAACCGGAAAATGTGTCTGTTCAACCTGGCGGTAAGCCCACCATTGGCAAATTTATTGCCGCCGTCATGAATCCTGGCGATGAGGTGCTGTATCCTAATCCCGGGTATCCCATTTATGAATCACAAATTGAATACCAAGGCGGCCGTGCGGTACCCTATAATTACGTTCAGACCGATTCTGGTTTCGATATCGATATGGATAAATTGAAAGCATCTATTTCAGATAAAACAGTGGCCATTATTTATAACAATTATCAAAATCCGATTTCAGCAGAATCTTCTCAAGAAGAAATGGAAGCAGTTGCTCAATTGGCCATTGAGCATGATTTATGGGTATTAACAGATGATGCTTATTATGAAATGATTTATAAAGGGGAAGCCCGGTCTATTGCCGCACTTCCGGGGATGAAAGAGCGAACAGTTATCCTATATACGTTTTCAAAAAAATATGCCATGACAGGCTGGCGTGTGGGTGGCTCAATCGGCCCTGAAAAGATTATCAAAATCATTTCAAAATTGAATGTGAATGCAGAATCTTGCACCACACATTTTATTCAGGATGCAATGGTGGAGGCCCTCACAGGCGACCCATCTGGTGCCCAATCCATTTTGAACACCCTTAGGGACAGAAGAGACGCTGCTGTGGCGGGATTGAATGCCATTAATGGCATCAATATTCCTACCCCTCGGAGTACTTTTTATCTCTTTCCCAATGTAAATGAAATCATGGCGCGAAAAGGTTATAACAAAATTGATCAGCTCCAAGTGGGCGCCCTTGAAAATGCCAATGTATCTTTCTGCACACGGGACCATTTTGGTCGTCCACAAGATGGGGAAACCGATTTTTTTATTCGATTTGCCTATTCCGGTATATCAGTCGATGATATCAATGAAGGTATGGCCAAGCTGAAATCATATTTCGAATCTAAATGAAGCAAACACCGCTCTATGAAAAACATGTGGCCTTAGGGGCCAAATTGGTGGACTTCGCCGGATATGAGATGCCTATCCAGTATGTAGGGATAAACCAAGAGCATATGGCTGTACGTTTATCTTCCGGATTATTCGATGTGAGTCATATGGGTGAGTTCATCATTAGTGGAGAAGGTGCAGAAGCTTTTCTCGATAATATGACTGTGAATGATATTAAATCTATCCAGCCATGGCAAGCCCAGTATTCTGCCATGTGTTTTGAAAATGGTGGTATTATCGACGATCTATTGATCTACCGTTATCCGGATTATTTTATGCTGGTAGTGAATTGCGCCAATATGGAGAAGGATTTGGATTGGCTCATGGCCCATAAGCCGGAAAATGTGGATATTATAGATATGAGCGACCAGATTGGACTTATTGCTTTTCAGGGCCCAAAATCCCGTGAGATTCTTCAAAAAGTGGTGGATATTGATTTGAATGCTATGGGCTTCTATTGGTTTGGTGTAGGTAATATTAATGGTATTTGGGATGTCATCATGAATGCGGACGGCGATGCAGTTGCACCCGTGGGGCTTGGTTGCCGCGATACTTTGCGGATGGAAATGAAATATGCCCTTTATGGGAATGATATTGACGTAACAACCAATCCTGTAGAAGCTGGATTGGGTTGGATCACCAAACTGGACAAAGGTGATTTCATCGGTAAAAATGCATTGGTTCAAGCGAAAGAAAATTTATCCCGACGGTTGGTCTGTATTGAAATGATTGATCGGGGTATACCCCGAAAAGGCTATCCAATTATGGTAGATGGTGAGCAGGTGGGTGCGGTCACCAGCGGCACTCAATCTCCATCACTAAAACGAGGGATTGGCATAGGCTACGTGGAAAAACAGCATGCTAAAATTGGTACAGAATTGGGGATGGAAGTCCGCAATAAAAATCTGAAGTGCAAAGTCGTTAAACCACCATTTTATAAAGAAGGTACTGTAAATACTTAAAATATAGGATTATGGGAAAAACCTTGGGAAAAACTATACTCGTTACGGGGGGTGCCGGTTTCATCGGCTCTCATCTCATCGATCGTTTATTGGTAAACGATAATCAAATTATTTGTCTCGATAATTTGAATGATTATTATAATCCGGAAATCAAAAAGCTCAATCAATCAGAACATCTCAATCACCTAAATTATACATTTATAAAGGGGGATATTCGAGACGGTGAAATGATTAGAAATCTTTTTGAAAAACACCCAATTGATATCGTGGTTCATTTGGCAGCCATGGCGGGGGTCCGTCCTTCAATCGAAGATCCGGTTTTATACACGGATGTGAATATCAACGGCACCCAAACCTTGCTAGAAGCCATGATGGGGTCATCTGTAAAGAAATTTGTTTTTGCGTCCTCTTCATCTGTTTACGGAAATAATAAAAAGACGCCATTTTCTGAAGATGATATTGTGGATTTCCAAATTTCCCCCTATGGCGCCACCAAGAAAATGGGAGAAGTCATGTGCTATACTTAGGATTATACATTTATCGAGGATATCATTAATGGTATTCTCGCAACAATCACCGCTGATGATCAGTTTGCAATTTATAATTTGGGCAATTCAGAACCGGTAAAGTTGGATGAATTGGTACATGTTATTGGGGAAAGGGTGGGCTTGGATGCAATTTTGGATCGCCAGGAATTGCCTACTGGGGATGTGCAGCAAACATTTGCAGATGTTTCTCGTGCCAAATCCCGCTTAGATTATATGCCATCAATCAGCATTGATGAAGGGATTGACCGGTTTGTGGATTGGTATGAATCCATGTTGGCTTCCCACGGAGCATTATTTTAATGAAAGAAAGACGACTTGAGATCCTCGGCATTTTGTCTGTAGCAGTATCGCTGCTCATATTTGTCAGCCTACTCGGACATAACCCAAATGAAGATCCGGGCATTTCACCCAATGTCCGCGTAGAAAACCCCATGGGCATCCTTGGCGTATGGATTGCCTACTTCTTTATCAAACTCACTTTTGGGTATAGCTCATTTATTTTGCCATTGATTGCCATTACATGGGGCATATGGTTTTTTACTCATAAAGAATTTAAAGCCATCAGCCGGTTATCTGGTTATTTGGTGGGTGTTGTTATCCTTTCTTCAATGACTTTAGGGGCAGCCCAGATTTTTAGGTATGGTATTGAAAATACTACGTATCGATTTAGCGGTATGATTGGCGGATTAATTTCTGGTTTATTTTATGACTTTTTGGGTGGTATTGGTTTAGTTATCATCCTGTTGGCTCTTTGGCTGGTATTAATCCGTGGCTATTTTGGATTTAGCTATTATTCACCAATTAGAGACTTGTTAGATCAATTCAAAAAGAAACAGGCAGATAAAAAGTTGGTGACAGAGCAAAAAGAGGTCGAAGATGAAAAACGTCGCCATACAAAAAATTTACTTTCAAAGATAGATGCCCAGCGAAAACGGGATGAAGAACAGCCCACGGCAATAGAAATGGGTACTGAGCCCGAACCCGAATCAGAGATCGTAGAAGATGTTGTTGAGGAGAGCCTGCCAGAAGACACTGCTCCGTCGGAGCCCCTTACGGCCGAGACTGAAGCAGAACCCATGGAATCAATTGAGATTCCGCAAGATGAAGAGGAGTCTCATGAGGTACAGGAAGAGTCAATTCCTGCACCTGATGATTCTGAACCAAAAGATATTGAAGTGGGTGAAATGGCTGAAGTTGAAGAAGTGGACTTGGATGAGGTTCAAGAACGTAAAGTGCCACGAAAGGCCTATCAGTTGCCTTCGGCTGAATTGTTAACCAATCCTGTGAATGTGCAAAGTGGAATGAGTCGTGACGAATTGGTAGAACGGGCCAATTTTTTACAATCTTCATTAGAAACATTTGGGGTCATGGGTAAAGTGGTAAATGTGAGTCCCGGGCCAGTGATTACATTATTTGAAGTGGAGCCTGATGAGGGTGTTCGTGTGAACAAATTTGTTGCCCTTTCAGATGACTTGGCTAGAGTGATGGAGGCCAGTCGTGTCCGTGTAATTGCGCCCATTCCCGGTAAATCTTCTGTGGGGATTGAAATTCCCAATCGCAACCCGGATTTGGTCTATTATAAATCAGTCATCAATTCAGAAAAATTTGCATCATCTGAATCGAAACTGGCCTTAGCTGTGGGTAAAACAACCACAGGCGAAATTGCCACATTAGATTTGGTCCAAATGCCTCACTTACTCATTGCCGGAACCACTGGATCGGGGAAGTCCGTTTGCATGAATACCATTTTGGCAAGTCTCTTATACCGTGCCACACCGGATGAAGTGAAGTTTGTGATTATTGATCCTAAAAAAGTGGAAATGGCTGTTTACCGCGATTTAAAGGATTACCATTTATTACAAATTGAAGATATAGCAGAACCCATTGTCACCACTCCTGAGAATGCCGTGTTGGCCCTCCGTGCTGTGGAAAAAGAAATGGGCCGGCGATACGATGTATTGGCGGACGCAGTGGTCCGAAATATTGGTGAATACAATAAAAAAATGACCGATACAGGGGAGCCGGTGATGCCATTTATTGTAGTGTTGATTGATGAATTAGCAGACCTCATGATGCTAAACGCAAAAGAAGTAGAAGCACCCATCGCTCGATTGGCCCAATTGGCCCGGGCAGTCGGAATCCATTTGGTGGTGGCCACACAACGGCCTTCTGTTGATGTTATTACCGGTGTTATTAAGGCGAACTTCCCATCTCGGATTGCATTTCAGGTGGCGACTAAAATTGATTCCAGGACCATTTTGGACAGTCCCGGCGCCGAAAAATTGATTGGTCGTGGTGACTTATTGTATCTAGGGCATGGATCCTCCGAACCATCTCGATTGCATAATGCATTTTTAAGTTTAGAAGAAATCGAATCCTTAATGGGTCATATCACCCAGCAAACCAAAGCAGAAGAATTGGTATTGGCCAGTCCGAGAGAAACCATGGGTGCCGGTGGTTTAATTGACGGCGGAGATGGGGGTGGATTTGATGAATTATTCGATGAAGCGGTAAAATTGGTTGTCATGCATCAACAAGGATCAATCTCCTTGATCCAACGCAGATTAAAAGTGGGTTATTCCCGCGCTGCTCGTCTTATCGATGAAATGGAGCAGGCAGGCATCGTGGGTGCATTTACGGGCAGTAAGGCTCGTGAAGTCCTTGTGGACAAATCCTATTTGGATTCAATCGACTAAAAATCATGAAGCGAATTTTACTCTTTATTGTCCTGTTCTCTGCGGGGGCATTTGGGCAATCCAATCCGTGGGCGCAGAAATTCATTCAAACCATGAATGACTCCAGTGGTGTGTCTATTGCCTTAAAAATTGATCAACGACAATTTGATTCAATATCCACAGAATCAGGACAAATCGAAATTCTGAAGAAGAAGCATTATATTTTGGATTTACCCACTGAATCAGTTTTTGTGAGGGGAGATACTATCCAGACATGGAACAAATTGACGAATCAACTCATTATTGATCAAACCATCCCAGGAGAAGTCAATATCTTTGATTTGCTTACGGGGGATTTTGACGATGTAAAATTTGGTCAACCATCCGAACGTAAAAATGATGTGCAGATGGAGTTTGATCTTCCTCAAATGGGGTATGGAGGTGAATTGATAATTAAAAAGAATGGTGAGCCCAATTCGGTGAGGGTGGTGTACGGCCCAGATCAATCAGTGCTTTTGACTATCAAAAATTTTAAAAAGGACAATTTAAATTTATATAATGGATTTAACCCGAAAGATGCAGAGGTAATCGACCTCCGTGAATAAGTGGATTAAACTTATTATCAGTATTGTCATTAGTGCGGTGGGCTTGTATTATGCCTTCGGCAAAGTGGATTTGAAAGCACTTTGGCATCATTTGAAAATGGTTAACCTCATTTGGCTGTCTCTAGCTGTATTTTTGTTGATCTTTTCTGTGGCCATACGTGCGGAGCGATGGCAGCTATTAATTGAACCTATCCAGAATATTCGATTTCACCCCTTATTTGCCGCCACGATGGTGGGCTATTTTGGGAATGCAGTATTACCTTTCAGGTTGGGCGAGTTATTGAGAGCCTATACCATTTCTGCCAGAAAAAATGTTGAAACATCCGCCGCTTTTGGTACCATCATTCTAGAACGAATTTTGGATATGGTGGGATTGGTGGGTACCATCCTGATTTTTGGGTGGTTTTACCCTTTTGATGAAGGGGGTCGAAATGTAGTTATCGCCGTGGTTGTATTTACCTTGTTGGGGTTTGGATTTGTACTGGCATTGGGCCGAGCCCAATCCCACTTGATAGAAAAAATCGAAAAATGGTCGATTTTTGAAAAAGCATGGCCACACCGCATTTTGACTATTCTCCATAGTTTAGTCGATGGATTAACCTCTATTCGAGCCACCAAACATGTAGGGCAAATTGTTCTTCACACCATTTTTATGTGGATTGTATACTTCGCAATCACGTATTCAGTCATTCTAGCTGCGGGTATTGATGTGAATTGGATTTCAGTGGGTGTAGTGTTGATTTCCACATCATTGGCCATTGCGATTCCAGCTGCACCGGGAGCGGTGGGCACTTACCATGCCGCTGCTGTATATGTATTAACCACGTTTTTTGCTGTGGGCCGGATAGAATCTCAGGCCTTTGCTGTAATCCTCCATGCAGTAGGATTTGTACCCCTCATTATAATTGGGGCCATATACTTTCTTCGCAGTTCTGTTCAAATTAAAGATATATCCGATCAGCATATTGTCGAATGAAACAGTACGATACCATATTTTTAGATCGTGACGGCACACTGAATCCGGATCCGGGCTATATCAACAGTCTTGATCAGTTTACCTTTTATGATTATACCATGGATGCGCTCAAACAATTGAGCGATTCAGGTAATCGGTTTTGTATTATCACCAATCAATCGGGGATAGCCCGCGGTATCGTTACATTAGACGCATTAGCAGAAATCCATGATTATGTTTTGAATGCATTTCATGAAAATGAATTGGATTTACTGGGGATATATTTTTGTCCGGATCATCCAGATGAAGCCACAGAAAACCGTAAACCGGGGATTGGCATGTTTCAAGAAGCAGCAACAGATCATCAGATTGATTTAGCTAAATCAATTATGATTGGAGATGCTGTTTCCGATATAGAGGCGGGTGTAAATTCAAATATGGATACCATGCTTCTATTATCCGGGAGGGGTGAGGATGCTCAGAAGAATCTGGGTGAATTTTCACCTACTTATATTGCAAAGGATTTGGCTGAAGGGGCTGGTCAAATTTTGGGGATGTCTTCATGAAAATAGGTGTCATGTATGGGGGGACCTCTGCAGAGCGAGAAGTGTCCTTAAGTTCAGGGCAAGCAGTTGTATCTGCTTGTGAGACTTTGAGGCATGAGGTTATTTCTTTGGATCCAAAAGATGGCTTATCCAATCAACTGACAGAATTAAAATCAGTAGATGTGGTCTTTAATGGCCTTCATGGAGGTGATGGCGAAAATGGTGTCATCCCGGGGTTTTTGGATTCGATAGGCGTACGCTACACCGGCTCGGGCAATGAGGCATCGGCCATATGTATGGATAAACGCGTGAGTAAAGCATTGGTATTTCGAAAAGAAATTTTAACCCCTGAATGGGTGTCTTTATCTGTAGAAGATGAAATACCCATGGACCATGATTTGGGATATCCTTTGGTGGTAAAACCAAATGGTCAAGGCAGTACGATCGGATTGACTGTGGTTTCAGAACCTTCCCAATTGAAAGAGGCGGTGGCATTGGCTAGAAAATATGATACAGTGGTGTTAATGGAATCTTTCGTGGCAGGTCGGGAAATCACTGTTACGATTATCGGGGATAATGCATATCCAATTGTTGAAATTGTACCCAGCCATGATCTATATGATTATGAATGCAAATATACCAAGGGCATGACTGAATATTTTTGTCCTGCAGATTTAGATGAAACTTTGACCCAAGCAATACAAGATACTGCATTGCGCATTCATAATTTATTGGGATGCCGTCATTATTCCCGAGTGGATTTCCGATTGGACAAGAACAATAAAGCCTGGTTTTTAGAAGTGAATACATTGCCGGGAATGACGGAGACCAGCCTCGTACCCAAGGCAGCGGGGGCTGCCGGATTAAGTTTTCCGGATTTAATACAAGCCATCATTAATGAAGCGTTAAAAGACTAATGGATTTACAGTGGATAGCTGTCCGGTCCAAGCCCCGGGCAGAAAAGGTTGCTTTTGACCAACTCACTAAAAAAGGGATTGATGCCTATCTGCCTTTGGTGAAAGAACGGCGAAAATGGTCCGATCGAAAAAAGTGGGTGGAGTTGCCCTTGTTCTCCAGTTACTTATTTGTAAAAGTGGAACTGAAAAATTCCATTTATGTGCTCCAAACCCATGGGGTAAGTTCCATTGTAAAATTTAATGGAACCATTGCCACGGTGCAGGAATCCGTTGTGAATAGCATTCGCTGGGCCCTTGAAGGTGGTTATGAATTAGAGCCAACAGAATATTTTACTCAAGGGGATGAAGTAGAGGTCATTGAAGGCCCCATGAAGGGTACGAAAGGCATTGTAGCCGAAGTGAAAGGCGAAGGCCGTCTCATCCTAAAAATTGATGCACTTCAGCAGGCTGTGGCCGTCCATATTGATACCAAATTCCTTCAATCTACAGGAAAAAAGCGTGCTCCAATTTTATAATTCACTTACCCGAAAAAAAGAGCCTTTCATTCCTATTGAAGAAGGAAAGGTAAAACTTTATACCTGTGGACCTACTGTTTATGACACGGCACATATCGGGAATTTCCGCACATTTTTATTTGAAGACTTTTTGAAACGCGTCCTTATTGCTAGAGGATATAAAGTCCTTCATGTGATGAATATTACCGATGTGGATGATAAGACAATTAAAAAGACGGTAGAAGAGGGGAAGTCTTTATCTGAAATAACGAGCCATTATACTGATTTATTTAATCACGATTTAAAGACATTAAACATATTGCCTGCAGATCACTACCCTGCGGCGACAAATCATGTGGATGACATGATTAAAATGATCGAAGTGTTAATTGAAAAATGCCACGCTTACAAAACAGACGATGGATCGGTCTTTTTTAAAATTGAATCATTTAAAGATTATGGTGTATTGACCCAAATCAATATGGACGAAATGCAACAGTCTGATCGGGTGGATTCAGATGAATACGGATTGGATAATCCTCAAGATTTTGTTTTATGGAAAGCCTACAAAGAAGAGGATGGGGATGTGGCATGGGATTCGCCATGGGGCAAAGGTCGCCCCGGGTGGCATATAGAATGTTCTGTCATGTCCATGGCATTCTTAGGAGATCATTTTGACATCCATTGTGGCGGTGTGGATAATAAATTCCCACACCATGAAAATGAAATTGCCCAATCGGTTTGTGCCAGTGATACGCCATTCGTAAACACATGGCTCCATTCAGAATTTCTAATGGTAGATGGTGGAAAAATGAGTAAATCATTGGGGAATTTTTACTGTATTTCCGATCTGATAGAAAAGGGATTTGCACCAGAAGAAATTCGTTATATCATGCTCAGCGGCCACTATCGAACTAAAATCAACTTTACTTTGGATAAGCAGCATGAAGCAAAAGCGAGTATTCAGCGGATTCAATCATTAAAAGATCGACTACAAGATTTAAAAGAAAATGATTCCGATGAATTCCCCGTCGAAAAATCAAATTTTGATACTGCATTAGAGAACGATCTGGATGCCCCCAATGCATTGGCCTTATTCTTTGATTGGGTGCGCGCCACCAATTCTGCCTCAGATAAAGATGCACTATCAAGGGATGATGTGGCAAAAGGGTTGAATTTCATTTCATATTTTAATGATGTATTTGGTGTGTTGCCCGACTCAGGAAGAATCCCTCAAGATGTAATGGACTTGGTTTCGAAGCGGGAAACAGCGCGACAGAATAAAGATTGGGCGAAGTCCGATAAATTACGCGATTTGATTGGTTCAAAAGGGTGGGTGGTAAAAGACACCCCAGATGGCCCTAAATTAAGTTCTAAATAAATTATATTTTTTCAGCGATTTTATTCAAAAATAATTGTCTTTAAATAAAATTTGACCTAATTTTCGAGGCTTTTTTCGGTTGTCCTAGGGTGGAGTGTAAACAATAACCATGCCATAAATACAGATAGCCGACGACAAATAGATCTGAAACAACGGGTAAAATCCAGATTTATAAATCGAAAAATGATTTAGGATTTGGTTCCGACTTGCCGGTGTAGCTCAGTTGGTAGAGCAGCTGATTTGTAATCAGCAGGTCGGGGGTTCGAATCCCTTCGCCGGCTCATTTTGTATTTTGTGGTGAGTAAGTAAAATAAATCAATAAAAATTGAGCCAAAAGGGGAGATGGCCGAGTGGTTAAAGGCAGCAGACTGTAAATCTGCCGACGAATGTCTACGGAGGTTCGAATCCTTCTCTCCCCACGCTGCGGGTGTAGTTCAATGGTAGAACCCCAGCCTTCCAAGCTGGTGGCGTGAGTTCGATTCTCATCACCCGCTCGAAGTGCCTACGTAGCTCAGTGGTAGAGCACTTCCTTGGTAAGGAAGAGGTCGCCGGTTCAATCCCGGCCGTAGGCTCTCTTTCAAGATCAAATGAATTAATCAGGAGGATTAATAAAAGATGGCAAAAGAAAAAATTGATAATGCGCCGGAAGAAAGAGAGCGTGGTATTACGATCCAAACGGCTCACGTAGAGTATGAGACACCGAACCGTCACTATGCTCACGTGGATTGCCCAGGTCACGCTGACTACATTAAAAACATGATTACCGGTGCCGCCCAAATGGACGGTGCAATATTGGTGGTATCTGCTGCAGACGGTCCCATGCCACAGACGCGTGAGCACGTGCTGTTGGCCCGTCAGGTGAATGTACCTTCTATTGTGGTATTCATGAATAAAACCGACCAAGTAGATGACGAAGAGTTGGTCGAACTGGTTGAAATGGAACTGAGAGACCTGCTCAATGAGTACGACTTTCCCGGTGATGATATTCCTATTGTAAAAGGATCCGCCTTAAATGCCTTAAACGGCCAGGGCGATGATGCAGCGACTGCATGTATCACCGAGTTGATGGACGCTTGTGACAGTTTTATTCCGGAACCGGAACGAGATATTGATAAACCCTTTTTAATGCCTGTTGAAGATGTATTCTCCATCACAGGTCGTGGTACTGTAGGTACAGGCCGTGTAGAGAGCGGTATCATCAAGGTGGGTGATGATGTAGAAATGATCGGAATGGGTGAGACAAAGAAGACCACCGTAACCGGCGTAGAGATGTTCCGTAAACTTTTAGATGAAGGACGTGCCGGTGATAACGCAGGTTTGTTGCTTCGTGGTGTAGATAAAGAAGAATTGACTCGCGGTATGGTATTGGCCAAACCTGGATCGATTACACCTCACACGAAGTTTAAAGCCAGTGTATATGTTTTGAAAAAAGATGAAGGTGGCCGTCACACTCCATTTTTTAATGGATACCGTCCCCAGTTTTACTTCCGTACAACGGATGTGACCGGTGTAGCCACATTGCCCAGCGGCACTGAAATGGTGATGCCGGGTGATAATGTGGAACTGGAAGTGGAATTGATTACCCCTATTGCAATGGATAAAGAACTTCGGTTTGCAATCCGTGAGGGTGGTCACACTGTTGGTGCCGGTGTGGTAACTGAGATTGTAGAATAGTTAAGGAACGACTGTGGCTAAACAAACCATCCGAATCAGTTTAAAAGCTTACGATCATTCATTGATTGATAAGTCAACTGAAAAGATCGTCAAAACAGCAAAATCAACTGGTGCGATTATTTCCGGACCAATTCCATTGCCAACCAAACGGACGATCTATACGGTTCTTCGTTCTCCTTTTGTAGATAAGAAATCCAGAGAACAGTTCCAGACTAAAATCCACAAACGACTGATTGATATTTTAAATTCCACGCCAAAGACAGTCGAAGCACTCATGAAGCTGGACCTACCTGCAGGTGTTGATATAGAGATTAAGGTATAGTCATGCGTGGTTTAATCGGCAAAAAAATTGGAATGACCCAAGTGTTTAAAGATGGTGGTGGGCAAGCTGTTCCTGTTACCG
>LUME01000273.1_pt1 | contig 13646 bp, 17 predicted proteins | sample 729951 | NCBI WGS metagenome assembly LUME01 (sample SAMN03860271, study PRJNA289734) | marine metagenome | biome: seawater column; feature: ocean; material: water; isolation source: Red Sea water column Station 34 - depth 200m | place: Saudi Arabia: Red Sea | collected 2011-10-15 | depth 200 m | reverse complement strand
CTGTGGGCCACCCAGTTCCACCCCGAGAAGTCCGGCGACACCGGCCTGGCGGTCCTCGGCAACTTCGTGGCAGCGGTGGCGGCGTGAACAGCCTCGAGCGCGGCCCCGAACTGCTCCCGGCCATCGACCTGCGCGGGGGTCGCTGCGTGCGACTCCTGCTCGGCGACTACGAGCAGGAGACCGTCTACGGGGACGACCCCGTCGCACAGGCCCGGGCCTTCGTGGCGGCCGGGGCGCCATGGGTGCACGTCGTGGACCTCGACGCCGCCCGCTCCGGCGAGCCCGTCAACCGCCCGGTCGTGGCCGCCATCGCTGCGGCGGTCGACGTGCCCGTGCAGACCGGTGGCGGCGTGCGCACCGTCGAGGACGCCCGGGCGCTGTTCGCTGCCGGCGTGACGCGGGTGGTGCTCGGCACGGCCGCCGTCGCCACCCCTGGCCTGGTGGACGCCGTGTCAACCCTCGGCCGGGTGGCGGTCGGGCTCGACGTCCGCGGCCGTGAGGTGGCCGTGCACGGCTGGACCGAGGGGAGCGGCCTCCACCTGGCGGACGCCCTCGAGGAGTTCGACGGTCGGGGCGCCGAGGCGTACGTCATCACCCAGATCGATCGCGACGGAACCCTCGAAGGGCCGGACCTCGGCCTGTACCGGGAGGTCCTGGCCGCCACGGACCTCGACGTGGTCGTGTCCGGCGGCATCGGCGAGCCGGCGGACCTGGACCGGGTCGCCGCCCTCACTGTCGGGGGCCGGCGCCCGTCGGGCGTGATCGTCGGCCGGGCGCTCTACGAGGGCACCGTGGACCTGGCCGACGCCATCGGCCGACTGGCCGGTGCCTCAGGGGAACCCGGGGGGCGCGGCTGATGCACACCGTGCGCGTCATCCCGTGCCTCGACGTGGACGGTGGCCGCGTCGTCAAGGGCGTCAACTTCGTGGGCCTGCGCGACGCCGGGGACCCCGTCGAGTTGGCGGCCCGCTATGACCGGGAGGGGGCGGACGAGTTGGTCTTCCTCGACATCACCGCCTCCTCGGACGCACGCGACACGATCCTGGAGGTGGTGCGGCGCACTGCCGAGGAGGTGTTCATCCCGTTCACCGTGGGCGGCGGCGTGCGCTCGGTCGAGGACGCCCGCGGCATCCTGCGGGCGGGCGCCGACAAGGTCTCGGTCAACACGGCGGCCGTCGAGCGCCCCGAACTGGTCACCGAACTGGCTGACGAGTTCGGCAGCCAGTGCGTGGTCGTCGCCATCGACGCCCGACGCAGTGAGTCCGCGCCGAGCGGCTTCGAGGTCTTCACCCACGGGGGTCGCACACCCACGGGCCGGGACGCCGTGGCCTGGGCGGTGGAGGCCGAGCAGCGGGGGGCGGGCGAGTTCCTCCAGACCTCGATGGACCGCGACGGCACCCGCGACGGCTTCGACCTGGAGATGCTCAGCGCCATCGGCGCCGCCACCGCCGTCCCGCTGGTCGCCAGCGGCGGCGTCGGGACCCTCGACCACCTCGTCGATGGTGCCCGCCTGGGTGGCGCCGACGCCGTGCTGGCCGCCTCCATCTTCCACTTCGGGGAGCACTCGGTCGCCGAGGCCAAGGCCCACCTGGCTGCAGCAGGCGTGGTGGTGCGACCCGCCGCCGGCTGACCTCGCCCTGACCCGACCTGCGCCGTTCCCGACGGCCGCCGGTACCGTTCCCCCCGTGAGCAGTCCCCGCCTCGCTCCCGTGCCCGGCCCCGCCGACCACGAGGGCCTTCCGATCAAGATGCTCAACGACCGCATCCTGGTGGCGCTCGACACCGGCGAGGGCGAACGGCGTTCCTCAGGTGGGATCCTCATCCCGGCGACCGCCCAGATGAGCCGCCGCCTGACATGGGCCGAGGTGGTCGCCACGGGTCCCAACGTCCGGGCCATGGAGGTGGGCGACCAGGTGCTCTTCAACCCCGAGGACCGCTACGAGGTCGAGGTCCGGGGCACCGACTACATCATCCTCCGAGAGCGCGACGTCCACGCCGTGGCGGCACCGCGCCTCGAGGAGGGGAGTACCGGCCTCTACCTGTAGGAGGGCACCGCGGTCCCGGCGGTCCGAGTCGGGGCCGAAATCCACGACCGGGGCCGCGGGCCGCCCCGTAGGCTGCCTGACCATGCCCGAGAGCACCCCCATCGCCGTCACCGACGAGCAACTGTCCGCCGTGGCGTTCAACGCCGACGGCCTCGTCCCCGCCATCGTCCAGGAGGAGGGCACCGGCCGCATCCTGATGATGGCCTGGATGAACGACGAGTCGCTGCGCCGCACCTTCGAGACCGGCCGCACCTGGTTCTGGAGCCGCAGCCGTCAGGAGTACTGGTGCAAGGGCGAGAGTTCCGGTGACCGGCAGTACGTCCGGGAGGCCTTCTACGACTGCGACGGCGACACGCTGCTGTTCGCGGTCGAGCAGGAGGGCCGGGGCGCATGCCACACCGGCGAGTACAGCTGCTTCTTCCGGGCCTTCGGACCCGACGCACCGACCGACTGAGCCCGTGGCCGCGCTGGTCGCCGCACCCGACCGCGAGGAGTTCCGCCGTCAGGCGGGGGAGCACAGCGTCGTCCCCGTCTGGGCCGAATTGCTGGCCGACCTGACGACCCCCGTCAGCCTCTTCGCCCGGTGCGTGGGGGACGGCGAGGGCTTCCTCCTGGAGAGCGTCGATCGCGGCGAGACCTGGGGCCGCTGGTCCTTCATCGGCCGCAACCCGTCGCTGACCCTTCGCCTCCGCGACGGCCGACTTCAGGTCGAGGGCGACCTCCCGGCGGGGGTGCCGACCGACAGCGGGATGCTGGCCGCCCTCGAGGCGCTGTTGGACCTCCACTCCACGCCCGACGTCGGGGGCCTCCCCCCGCTCCACAACGGGCTGATGGGGTACCTCGGCTACGACGTGGTCCGCGAGGTCGAGCACCTCCCGGACGCCCCGCCGGACGACCAGGGGTTTCCGGATGCCGTGATGGCCGTGATCGGTGAGATCGTGGCCATCGACCACTGGCGCCAGCGGGCGGTGCTGGTCGCCAACGTGGTGGTGCCACGCCGACGGTGCCCGCCCCCTCGACGAGCCGCTCATGCTGCCGCCCTCGCCGGACGACGAGCCCCCCGAGGTGCGTTCCACGATGGGCGCCGAGGTCTACGGGGCCGCAGTGGAGGCGGCCCGGGAGTACATCCTCGCCGGCGACATCTTCCAGGTGGTCCTGTCCCAGCGCTTCGACGTCGAACTGGGGGCCGAGCCGTTCGACGTGTACCGGGTGCTGCGCCAGATCAACCCCAGTCCGTACATGTACTTCCTCCGCGACCGGGACCTCTCGGTCGTCGGCGCCTCGCCGGAGCCGATGGTTCAACTCCTCGACGGCCAGGTGATCTCCCGGCCGATCGCCGGCACGCGCCGCCGCGGCCGCACCGAGGAGGAGGATCGCCGCATGGCCGCCGAGTTGGCGGAGGACCCCAAGGAACGGGCCGAGCACGTCATGTTGGTCGACCTGGCCCGCAACGACGTCGGCCGGGTCGTCACCTTCGGCACCGAACAGGTCGAGGAGATGATGACGTTGGAGCGGTACAGCCACGTGATGCACCTCACCAGCCAGGTCGCTGGGGAACTGGCCGAGGGGCGCACCTCGATCGACGTGCTGCGGGCCACGCTGCCGGCCGGAACCGTGTCCGGGGCACCGAAAGTGCGGGCCATGGAGATCATCGACGAACTGGAGCCAGTCCGCCGTGGCCCGTACGCCGGCGTGGTCGGGTACTTCGACTTCTCCGGCAACATCGACACGGCCATCGCCATCCGGACGATGCTGGTCAGGGACGGTGTCGCGTCCGTGCAGGCTGGCGCCGGCATCGTGGCCGACAGCGACCCGGCCCTCGAGCACCTGGAGTGCCAGAACAAGGCCCGGGCGCTGCTCACGGCGATCCCGGCGGCACGCCGGATGACCGCTCGACGAGGGTCCGCGTCGTGAATGGGCGCATCGTCCTCCCGATGACGACCCAGCATCGGAGGGCGACATGACGGATCCGGTCGTACTCCGTCGGGACCGCGACGTGCTGGCGGTACGCGGCCCCGATGCCGAGGCCTACCTGCAGGGCCAGCTCAGTCAGGATGTGGCGGCGCTGGCGGAAGGCGACTCGGCCTGGACCTTCGTGCTCCAGCCCGCCGGCAAGGTCGACGCCTGGTTGCGAATCACCTGCCGGTCAGCGGGGCACTTCCTCCTCGACGTCGACGGCGGTTACGGCGGTGCGCTGCTCGATCGGTTGCGGCGTTTCCTGCTCCGCACCGACTGCACGGTCGAGCCGCTGGACTGGCAGGCCGTGACCCTCTGGGGCACCACGGAGGGCGAGGCGCCGGCCGGTGGCGTGGCCATCCCGTTGGACTGGGAGGGGGTGGAGGCGCTGGACCTCCTGGGGCCCGAGGTGGCACGGGCGGCGGCGACGGATGACTGGGAGCCGCTCCGGCTGGCGGCCGGGATCCCCGCCATGGGCAGCGAGATCGACGGAGACACCATCCCGGGCGCCACGGGCCTCGTGGGCCGATCGACCAGCTTCACCAAGGGTTGCTACACCGGTCAGGAGCTGGTGGCCCGGGTCGACAGCCGGGCGGCCGGCACGCCGACGCACCTCGTGCGGGTTCGGGGGGAGGGGGCGAGACCGGCGGCCGGCGACGCCATCTCCGCCGGCGGCGACGAGATCGGCCACCTGACCAGCGTCGCGACGCTCGGTGACGGATTCGTCGCCCTCGGCTGGAGGCGACGCGCGGCCGCCGATGTCGACGTTGCCGAGGTCGAGGGGCCCGCCGGTCCGGTTGTCGTGCACCTCACCCCGGTCTGATCCCCGAAACCCCCGGCTGTCGGTCGCCGGCGGCTGGGTAGCCTCGGCCCGTGGCCACCTACCTCGACCGGATCCTCGATGCGCACCGCGCCGCGGCCGCCGAGGACTCCCGCCGGCTGGAGGAGGTCCTCGGTCTGGCACGCGGCGAGGCACCCGCCCGCGGCTTCGCCGCCGCGATCGCCGGTCGTCCCGAGGGTGAAGTGGCGGTCATCGCCGAGGTGAAGCGCCGCTCGCCCTCCAAGGGAGACCTGGCAGCCGACCTCGACCCGGCGGCGACCGCGGCCCACTACGTGGCCGGTGGTGCAGCCTGCCTGTCGGTGTTGACCGACGCCGAGGCCTTCGGCGGCTCGCCCGCCGACCTGGCGTCGGCCCGTGCCGCCGTCGACGTCCCGGTCCTCCGCAAGGACTTCACCGTCGACGCACGCGACGTCTGCGACGCCCGCATCATGGGTGCCGATGCCGTGCTCCTCATCGCCGCCGCCCTCGACGACAGCGAGCTCGCCGACTTCGCCGTGCTGGCCCACGAGGTCGGTCTGGATGTGCTGCTCGAGGTCCACGACGAGGCCGAGCTCGAGCGGGCCCTCGCGGTCGAGGTCGACCTGGTCGGGGTCAACCAGCGCGACCTCGTCACCTTCGCGGTCGACTCCGATCGTGCGGTTCGCGTGGCCGCGGCCATCCCGGACGGGGTTCCCTCGGTCGCCGAGTCGGGGATCACCGGGCCGGACGACGTCCGACGCCTGGCGGCTGCTGGCTACGACGCGGTCCTGGTCGGGGAGTCGGTGGTGACCGCTGACGACCGCGCGGCAGCCGTGGCCGGCCTACGCACTGCCCCCGCCGCACCGGCCGACCGAGGGTAGCGTCGCAGCGTGTTCGTCAAGATCTGCGGCATCACGAGCCAGGAGGACGCCCTCCTCGCCACGGCCCTCGGGGCGGACGCCGTGGGGTTCATCTTCGCTCCCTCCATCCGCCAGGTTGCGGCCCAGGCCGTCCGGGACATCGTGCGCCAGCTGCCTCCGGAGGTGATGACCGTCGGGGTGTTCCGGGACCAGGGGCGCGACAAGGTGGTCCAGACCGTCAACGGCATCGGCCTGCGTGCGGCCCAGTTGCACGGCAACGAGTCACCCGACGCCTGCCGTTGGATCGCCGACCGGGTGCCTGTCACGATCCGGGCGCTTCCCGCCGGGTCACCCGACCTTCGGCGCATCGACGACTTCGGTGCCGACCTGCTCCTGCTGGACTCGCCGACGCCGGGATCGGGGACCGTCTTCGACTGGTCTCTGGCCGAGGGGGCACCCAGCAACCGCCCGATGCTCCTGGCCGGCGGCCTGGACCCCGACAACGTGGCCGGGGCCATCGAGCGGGTCCGGCCCTTCGGGGTCGACGTGGCGAGCGGGGTCGAGGCGTCGCCGGGGCGCAAGGATCCCCGACTGCTGCGCGCCTTCCTGGAGGCGGCACACTCGGTGACGTTCGAGGACTACGAGGGTGGCGGGCGCCGCCCCTTCGACTGGGAGGAGCACCGGTGGGACTGACCTGCGAGACAGAGGGGGAGGGGAGCCGTGGGGCTCGCTGAGCCGACGCCCGATGGCCGCTTCGGGCAGTTTGGCGGCCGCTACGTCCCCGAGACGCTGGTGCCCGCCTGCGAGGACCTCGAGGCGGCCTTCCGGGAGGCCTGGGCCGATCCGGCGTTCCGCACCGACCTCGACGACCTCCTGCGCGACTACGCGGGACGGCCGTCGCCCCTGACCGAGTGCGCCAACCTGTCCGAGCAACTGGGCTGCCGTCTGCTCCTCAAGCGCGAGGACCTCAACCACACCGGGTCCCACAAGATCAACAACGTGCTGGGTCAGGCCCTGCTGGCCCAGCGGATGGGCAAGACCCGCCTCGTCGCCGAGACCGGCGCCGGCCAGCACGGCGTCGCCACCGCCACGGCCGCCGCCCTCCTCGACATGGAGTGCTGCGTCTACATGGGCGAGGTCGACATCCACCGCCAGGAACTCAACGTCTTCCGGATGCAACTGCTGGGCGCCGAGGTGAGGTCGGCGCTGAGTGGCAGCCGCACGCTCAAGGACGCGGTCAACGAGGCCATGCGCGACTGGGTGGCCACCGTCGAGGGCTCGCACTACTGCCTAGGTTCGGTGATGGGGCCGCACCCGTACCCGTGGATGGTCCGCACCTTCCACGAGGTGCTGGGCCGCGAGGCCCGGGAACAGAGCGAGGCGCTGCTCGGCGCCCCGCCGGACGTGGTCACGGCCTGCGTCGGCGGCGGCTCCAACGCAATCGGGATCTTCTCGGGTTTCGTCGACGCGGACACCGAGCTGGTTGGCGTCGAACCGGCCGGCGGCGCCGCTGTGGGTCGAGGCGTTCCCGGGGTCGTCCACGGCATGGAGTCGTACCTGATGCAGGACGAGTTCGGCCAGGTGCTGGAGGCCGAGTCGATCAGCGCCGGCCTCGACTATCCGGGCGTCGGGCCCGAGCACAGCTACCTGGCCGCCTCGGGTCGGGCCCGCTACGAGGCGGTCACCGACGCGGAGGTCGTGGAGGCATTCCAGTTGCTGAGCCGCACCGAGGGCATCATCCCGGCCCTCGAGCCTGCCCACGCCCTGGCCTGGGTGTCCCGGGCGCGTGGCGAGTTGGCGGGCCGGTCGGTACTACTCAACCTCTCGGGCCGGGGCGACAAGGACGTCGCCCAGATGATGGACGTGCTGCGCCCGGCCGACGGGGGAGGGGAGGTGTGATGGCTCCCGGATCGGTGGAGGCGGCCCTGCGGGCCCGGCGGGACGCCGGCGGCAAGTCGCTGGTGGTCTACGTGACGGGCGGCCTCGGTGACGACTGGACCGACACCCTCCGGGCCGTGGCCGACGCCGGCGCTGACGCCGTCGAGGTCGGGATCCCCTTCTCGGACCCGGTGATGGATGGCCCCACCATCCAGGCGGCCAACGACCGTGCACTGGCTTCGGGGGCCACGCCCACGGGGATCCTGGACGGGCTGCGCGGGCTCGACGCCGGGGCGCCCCTGGCGGTGATGACCTATTACAACATCGCCTTCAGGACGGGACTCGAGCGGTTCGCCGCCTCGCTGGCCGATGCCGGGGTGTCGGGGTGCATCCTCCCGGACCTGCCGCTCGAGGAGACCTGTCCGTGGGCGGAAGCGGCCGACGCGGCCGGGGTCGAGACCATCCTGCTGGCGGCGCCGACCGGCGACGACGACCGGCTGCGCAGGGTCTGCGAGCGTTCCCGCGGGTTCGTCTACGGCGTGGGGCTGCTGGGCGTGACCGGCGTGCGGGACGAGCTGGCGGCGAGCGCCTCGGTGATCGCCGCCCGACTCAAGCAGGTCACCGACCTGCCGGTGCTGGTCGGCGTGGGCGTCGGGACGCCTGGCCAGGCGGTCGAGGCGGCGGCGGCAGGCGACGGGGTCGTGGTCGGCTCCGCCGTCGTCCAACGGATGGTCGACGGCGCCGGGCCGGCCGGCGTGGCGGAGTTGGTGGCGGGCTTCCGGGCCGCCCTCGACGTCGGCTGAGGCGCCCCCGGGGGCTCGTCTCAGCGCATGTAATTCGACCGGGCCTCGACGGAATGCCCCAGAAGCCCAAAACGGTGGGTTTCTCAGATGGGAAATACTTGACATGGAGCCCAAAAGCGAGTCGGATGTGATTTGACCACGTGTGCCGGCGGGTCCGCCGACGGCACGGAGAGTCCCAGGAAGGGAGCAGGTCGATGAACAAGAGCGAACTGACTGCTGCAGTCGCGGAGGCGGCAGGGGTGTCGAACAAGGACGCGGGTGCCTGCCTGGACGCCTTCTGCGACGTCGTGGCCGGCGAGGTCGCCGGCGGCGGGAAGGTCTCGATCCCCGGGTGGCTCTCCTTCGAGCACACCATCCGGGCGGCCCGGATGGCCCGCAACCCGCAGACCGGGGCCCCGATCCACGTGCCGGCCAAGGCCGCCGTGAAGATCAAGGCCGGCGCCAAGCTCAAGAACGCCGTCGCCGCCGGCGGGGGCGCCGAGGAGCCCGCCGCCCACGAGGAGCCCGCCGCCCACGAGGAGCCCGCCGCCTACTGAACCCGCAGGCGGTGCGGCGGCGTCGATCCGGCTCCCGGGTCTGCGCCGCCGTCTGCTCGCGTCCCCTGCTCCCCGACTCTCCGGTGCCTGGATCGCCTCCGGTGCCTGGATCGCTGGTGTTCGGATGACGCCCGAGGACCTGCCCGAGCCGTCGGCGGTCATCCCCCATCGGCCGCCGTTCCTGCTGCTGACCGCCGTCACGGATCTCGACGCGGGCAGGGCGGCCTCGGGCTACTGGCAACTCACCGGCGACGAGGACTTCTTCGCCGGACACTTCCCCGGGCGGCCGACACTTCCCGGGGTCCTCCAGTGCGAGTCCATCGCCCAACTCGGCGCCTACGCCCTCCTCAGTGACCCGGCCTTCGCTGGTCGGCTGGCGCTCTTCGGCGGCATCGACAAGGTGCGCTTTCGTCGTCAGGTGCTCCCCGGCGACCGCCTGGACCTGAAGGTCGACCTGGGGCGGGTCTCGGCCCGGGCGGGGCGCGGGTCTGGCCAGGCCTCGGTGGACGGGGAACTGGCCTGCGAGTGCGACCTGCTCTTCGTGTTCGCCGACGCGGCCTGACCGGCGCGATCCCGGGTCAGGCCCGGGCGGGGCCCATCACGATCGTGCCGTTGTGGCCACCGAACCCGAACGAGTTCGAGAGCGCCACGGTCGGCTCCCACGACGCCGCCTCGCCGGTCACGAGGTTGATGGGGGGCATCTCCGGATCCGGTGTGGCGTAGCCGGACGTCGGCGGGATCAGGCCCTTCTGGAGGGACAGCGCCAAGGCGACCGCCTCGAGGGCACCGGCGGCGCCGAGGGCGTGGCCGGTGATGCCCTTGGTCGAGGTGACCAGCGGTCCCGGCGTTCCGAAGACCTTGGCCATGGCCCGGGCCTCGGCCATGTCGTTGAGCGGGGTGGAGGTGCCGTGGGCGTTGATGTGGCCGACCTGGTTGGCGGTCACGCCGGCCTCTTCCATGGCGAGCTCCATGCAGGAGATGGCCCCCACGCCCTCCGGGGAGGGAGCGGTGATGTGGTGGGCGTCGGCGGTGCTGGCACCGCCCAGCACCTCGGCGATGATCGTGGCGCCGCGTGCCGTGGCGGTGTCCCAGTCCTCGAGGACCAGGATGCCGGCACCCTCGCCCATGACGAATCCGTCGCGTTCGGCGTCGAATGGTCGGGAGACGCCCGCCGAGGAGAAGGCGGTCATGTTTCTGAACCCGGCGAGGGCGGTCGGGACGAACGCCGCCTCGCTGCCTCCGGCGACCATCACGTCGCAGCGGCCGGAGGCCACCAGCCGGGTGGCGTTGGCGACGGCGTGTGTGCCGGCGGCGCAGGCTGTGCAGGTGTTCTCCGCCGGCCCCTGGAGGCCGTGGCGCATCGAGACGGCGGCAGTGGGGGCGTTCGCCATCATCATCGGGACGAGGAACGGGGAAACCCGGCGCTCGCCGCGGTCGAGGCGGATCTGGATCTGGTCCTCGAGGGTCTGGATGCCGCCGATGCCGGTTCCGATCCAGACGCCGCTGCGACTGGGATCGGCGATGAGTTCGCCCGCCTGCTCGAGTGCCATGTCGGCAGCGGCGATGGCGAACTGGGTACAGCGGTCGGTGCGCCGGACGTCCTTGGGGTTGTCGAACCAGGGGCTCGGATCGAAGTCGTGGACGCGCCGCTCGCCTTCCGGGGCCGGGCCGTTCAGGCCGTCCCAGAAGGCCTCGACACCGATGCCGCAGGGTGCGACGACCCCGAGCCCGGTGACGGCGACGCGCCGTCGGGTCATCAGAGCTTGCCGACGATGAGGTCGAAGGCGGCGCCGATGGTCTCGATGCCCTCGAGCTCCGACTCCTCGACGCTCACGTCGAACTCCTCCTCCAGGGCCATGACCAACTCGACCAGGTCGAGGCTGTCGGCGTCGAGGTCGTCGCCGAAGTGGGCCTCGGGCGTGACCTGCGAGGCCTCGACCGAGAGGACCTCGACCGCGCACTTGGTGAATCGTTCGAAGTTGGCGTCGCTCACCGGGAACTCCGTTCTGTCAGCGGCCGCCCTGGGGCGGCACGGGGTGGATGGTCGGGCATCACCCTAGGTCGGGATCCGCGGGTGGACGACGGATTGGGGCCTGTCAAGGGTCACACCTACCGGCGGGCCTTCAGGGCGAGCGAACTCCGTCGAAGCGCAGGTCGTCAGTCCAGGAAGTCTTCAGCCCATGAACAGGCCGCCGTCCACCGGCAGGACGGCGCCGGTGACGAACCCGGCCTCCTCGGAGGCCAGGAAGCCGACGGCGGCGGCGATCTCCTCGGGGCGTCCCAGCCGTCCCAGGGGGACGGCTTCGGCATAGGAGGCCTGCTGTTCCTCGGGGAGCGCCTCCAGCATGTCCGTGACGATCGGGCCCGGTGCCACCACGTTGACCGTGACGCCCCGACTGGCGAACTCCTTGGCCAGCGACCGACCCAGCCCGACCAGTCCCGCCTTCGATGCGGCGTAGTTGGCCTGTCCGGTCTGGCCGATGCGACCGGCGATCGAGGACACGAACACGATGCGCCCCCAGCGGGCCCGCATCATCCCCTTCACGGCACGACGGGCGACGCGGAAGCCGCCGGTCAGGTTGGCGTCGAGCACCTCGGCGAAGTCCTCGTCCGACATGCGCAGGACGAGGCCGTCACGGGTGATGCCGGCATTCGACACCAGCACCTCGACGGGGCCGAGTTCCTCCTCGATCCGGGTGAAGGCGGCATCGACCTGGGCGGCATCGGTGATGTCGCAGGCGACGGGAAGCAGGCCGGCCTCGACCACCTCGGGTGGGGCCTCGCCCCGGCAGGTCACGGCCACCCGGTGGCCCTGTTCGGCGAAGGCGAGGGCGCAGGCGAGGCCGATGCCGCGGTTGCCCCCGGTCACGAGCACGGTGCGTTCGGTCATCGGGAGGGTCTCCTGTCGTCTGGGCGGGGGAAGGGGCGGGAATCAGTGCACCTGCAGCCAGGCGATGGGCTGGCTGGAGGTGACGCGTTCGGTGTCGAGCGCCAGCCAGCCCATGAGGGCACCGGCGAAGGGGGAGCGGACCTCCTCGTTGCCGATGGTGCCGAGCAGGTCGCCGGCGGCGGCGAACAGGTGCTCGCCCTCGTGGGGTTCCGGCGGCGCGGCCTCAGGTGCGGTGGCGAGCGCCTCGAGGAGGCGGTCCAGGTCGTCAGGGACGTTGACCGTGAGGCGTTCGGCGTCGCGGAGGGTGCGCTTGACGAGGCCGGTCAGGACACTGCCCGGGCCGAGTTCGACGAACGTGGTGAAACCCAGGTCGGAGAGGCGCTGGAGCGACTGGTGCCAGCGCACCGGCCGGACCAGTTGGGCATTGAGCAGGCTGCGCCAGGCCTCGGGATCCTCGTGCTCGAGGGCGTCCACGTTGGCGACGACCGTGCCCTCGGGGCGGCGGATGTCGGCGCCATCGAGGGCCTCCCGCAACCGGTCGCCCGCCGGGGCCATGAACGGGGTGTGGAAGGCCCCGGAGACCTCGAGGGGGGTGACCCGCTTGGCGCCGGCCTCCTTGGCGGCCTCGCCGGCGGCTGCCACGGCGTCGGGGTCGCCGGCGATCACCACCTGGCCTGGAGCGTTGTAGTTGGCGACCCAGGCATCGCCGTCGGTGCCGTCGCAGGCCGTCTCGACCCCCTCGTCGTCGAGGCCCAGGACCGCCGCCATGGTGCCGGTGCGCTCGCCGGCGGCAGTCTGCATCGCCTCGCCCCGCTCCACGACGAGGCCGACGGCGCCGCCGAAGTCGAGGGCGCCGGCGGCTGTCAGGGCGCTGTACTCGCCGAGGCTGTGGCCGGCGTGCCCGGCGGCGTCGACGCCGAGACGCTCGACGGCGTCCAGGATCACCATGCTGGTCAGGAAGGTCGCCAACTGGGCGTTGCGGGTCTGGCGCAGTTCGTCGGCGTCAGCCTCGAGCAGCAGGTAGGCGAGGTCCCGTCCGGCCTCCTCGGAGGCCTCCTCCACGAGTTCCCAGGACGGATGTTCCCGCCAGGCGGCGCCCATGCCGGGCTGCTGGCTGCCCTGGCCCGAGTAGGTGAAGACGATCATCGACGGGTTCCTCCTACGCCTCCTCCGGCGTGACCGCCATTGTGGCCCACTTGGCGGCGAAGCGTCGGCGTGCGACCGAATACGCGTGGATTCGCCCCGAGGCCGGGCGGGGCACCGGACACCTCGGAGGGGGGTGTCGGTAGGCTGCCGGCCGCGCCCGGGTGGCGAAACTGGCAGACGCGGAGGACTCAAAATCCTCTGATCGTGAGATCGTGCGGGTTCGAGTCCCGCCCCGGGCACCGGTATCGAGGATTGCGGAGAGGGCGCAGTGCGCCGCTCCGCGTAGACTGCCCGCCCCATGGCACGACCGGTGATCGAACGACGGCTGACCGAGGTCGGCGAGCGGCTCTCCCGCCTGCGCTCGGACCTCGCCGTGGCCGAGGAGCAGTTGGCCCACCTGGTGGCCGACGCCGACGACGCCCGCGTCCGCTCGCTGGTGTCGGAGACCGCCCTGTCGGAGCGGGACCACCGGGGTGCCGACCGCCACGCCCGGGCCATGGAACGCCACCGCGACGACCTGTTGGCCGAGATCGCCCGCCTGGAGTCCACCCAGGACAACCTCCTCGACCGTCTCACCGCCGATGCCTGAGGGGGCGCCGGGGTCGGCGTCCGAGGGAGTCGAGCAGCAGGCCGATGCCCCACCGACTCCGATGAAGGTGCGGGTCGTGTTGGCCGAGGACGAGGCCATCGTGCGCCTCGACCTGAAGGAGACCCTCGAGGAGGAGGGCTACGA
>LUME01000557.1_pt1 | contig 13708 bp, 13 predicted proteins | sample 729951 | NCBI WGS metagenome assembly LUME01 (sample SAMN03860271, study PRJNA289734) | marine metagenome | biome: seawater column; feature: ocean; material: water; isolation source: Red Sea water column Station 34 - depth 200m | place: Saudi Arabia: Red Sea | collected 2011-10-15 | depth 200 m | reverse complement strand
GGTATAAACTGATCCACTTCTACAACGACATTGACGAGTGGGAGTTTTACGATCTGGAGAGCGATCCCGGTGAAGTGAATAATCTGTACGGCGATCCTGATTATAAGGAAGCCATTGAAGAGACACGGCGCCATCTGCTGAAGCTTCAGCGCGACGTTGGGGACCCCATCTCGAGAGAGGCCGAGCAGGAGTGAAGACTGTCGCGCGCTTATCGGTGTCGGCCGCCTTGGCGCTGACTGTTTCATCGTGCGAGAAGCCCGAGCCACCGAACATTATCTACATCCTCGCTGACGATCTCGGTTACGGGGAGCTCGGTGTTTACGGTCAGGAAATTATCGAAACGCCTCACATCGATGCGCTGGCACGCAGCGGCATGCGCTTCACACAGCACTATTCGGGATCGCCGGTCTGTGCACCGTCCCGCTCGGTCCTGCTGACGGGTCAGCACACTGGTCACACATACATCCGCGGCAACGATGAATGGGGAGTCAGAGGCGATGTCTGGAGTTATGCCGCCATGTTCGACGATCCATCCCTGGAAGGGCAGCGCCCTCTCCCGGACAGTGTGCTGACCTTGCCGGAACTCCTCAAGGAAGCGGGCTATAGGACAGGCATGGTCGGCAAGTGGGGGCTGGGCGCGCCGGGGAGCGAAGGTGTTCCCACCAGACAGGGGTTCGACTTTTTCTACGGCTACAATTGCCAGCGGCAGGCGCACACCCTTTACCCCATGCACCTGTGGAAAAATGAAGAGCGGCATCTTCTCAGGAACCAGATGGTTGCGCCTCACAGTTCACTTGCCGAAGGCGCTGATCCCCTCGATCCCGCCAGCTACGCTGATTTTGATCTTATAGACTATGCGCCGGAGCTTATGCACCAAGAGGGGCTGAAGTTCATTGAAGATAACAGCAAACGCCCTTTCTTTCTTTACTACGCTTCGCCCATTCCTCACGTACCGCTCCAGGCGCCGAAACGGTGGGTGGACTATTACCGTCAGAAGCTCGGTCCGGAGACGCCGTTCACGGGGAACAGTTACTTCCCCAATCTTTCACCCCGGGCTACCTACGCCGCCATGATTTCTTATCTCGATGAGCAGGTGGGGGAGTTGGTGGAGAAGCTGAAGGAGCTCGATCTCTATGACAACACGCTGATCATATTCAGCAGTGACAACGGACCCACTTACGCCGGCGGTGCAGACACACCGTTTTTCGACAGCGCCCGCCCGTTCCGGACTGAGCGGGGGTGGGCGAAGGGGTTTCTCCACGAAGGGGGCATCCGTGTTCCGATGATCGCCGCTTGGTCGGGACGTATCGCCCCCGGGAGTACTTCAGATCATTTATCGGCTTTCTACGATGTGATGGCCACGCTCTGTGATCTAACGGGAGTACCGGCGCCGAAGGGTAGTGACGGAATCAGTTTTCTTCCAACGCTTCTTGGCGAGGAACAGGAGAATCGGCACGAATTTCTCTACTGGGAGTTCCCTGCCTACAATGGCCAGCAGGCGGTTCGAATGGGGAAGTGGAAGGGTATTCGGAAAAACGTCTTCGATGGAAACCTGAAGCTTGAATTGTACGATCTAGGGGAGGACGTTCGAGAGTCCAATGATGTGGCCGATAACTATCCCGCCATCGTGCAGCAGATGGAAACCATCATGAAACAGGAGCACGTCCCCTCAGAAATAGAGCGGTTCAAGTTTCCACAGTTAGGCGACAACTGAAAAAATGGACCAAGCTCCAAGGATCAAGAGCCAAGAGCCAAGAACCAAGGACTGAGCTTCATCTTGGAGTTTGGGATTTGGGACTTGCGTTTTTCTCAATGCATTTCAAGTGAAATAAAGAAGGACTCAAGATGGTAGAGAGTTACATAGCAGTAGCGGTGGCGGGCGTGGCACATTTCGCCATCGGCGCGCTATGGTATTCGGTGCTGTTCGGCAAGGCGTGGATGGCGGCTATGGACATCCCTGAGGAGAAGATGAAGCAGTTGGGCGAAGGGGCAACGAGAGGGTACATCATGACCTTTATCGGTACATTGGTGATGTCCTTCGTCACCGCCCACATCGTAACGATCAGTCAGCGATTTGCGCCCGAGCTCAGTGATGCGGCCATCGGCATACACACTGGTTTCTGGCTCTGGCTCGGCTACATCGCCACCTTTGCCCTGACGGGAGTAGCGTACGAGGGGAAATCGTTCAAACTCTATGGTATCAATATGGGGTATCAACTGGTGGGTCTGCTTGTGATGGCGACAATCATCGCCGTTTGGTGAGGATTTCTCTTGACATTTGCGGCTAATCAGGTGTAGCATCAGTACAAAGCGATGTGTAGGAGTGCAAAATGAGAAAGCTAATAAAGTATCAAGCCATCCTATTCCTTCCTTTAGTCTTTATTACTGGTTGTTCGAGCAGAATAACAAGTTATCCATTAATCGATACTAAGTTGAAGTTACACAAATATGGGACTGATAGCTTTAAGGAGACTTTTTTTCTAAAAGACAGCAAGTCAATTTCCCTATACTGTATTAAGCATTCTGAATGGGAAGACATTAAAGGAATAAATTCCATTAATGCCGGTGATAACTCACATCGAACGCTTTATAAAGTAACTAAGAATGAAGAAAAAGACGGTAATTGAAACTTAACCAATGACTTTAAAAAAGTCTCACCGAGTATGGGGCTTTTTTTGTGGTATTATTAAGGCAAAACGCCCTATATATATCTCAGACACATATCCAACTCAACTCCACGGCGCGCAGTGGAAAAACTTTTCGGCGGGCAAATAGTCGCCGAGGAGTGATCGGCAGAACTGAGTCATCTCTTCTTCCACCTCTCGCCGGTAGGTGACCATCCCGTTTGAAGGGTGGAGGGGGCCCGCCAGCAACAGCTCGTCCGGATACAACTTTACCATCGGGTCGAACATGGCTTTGGGAAATCTCATTGCCCCGAGGCTGACTGAGTGAAATGCCTCCGCCGGAACTGCCGCAAAAAGATCGTTAACAAGGCGTCGGTAGTTGGATTCAAACCGTCCATGATAGATGAGGGGGTCAAGCCGCAGGCCCAATGGCCATCCCCGTTCGGCGAGCTGTTTCATCGCCTCGATGCGCCTCTTCACCGGCGGCACACCGTGCTCAACTTTCTCTGAGATTTCCGCCGGCGTGAAACTGAAGGCAGTCACGCAGTTGTCGAGCGGCTCAGTCTTGAGAAGCGCCTGAATATTGACACTCTTCGTCCGCAGTTCGTGGAGGGCCCGAGGCCGCTCTCTGAAGAAAGGGAGGAACGCCTCCGCGAAACCGGTCACCGTCTCCAACGCCAGCGAATCACAGTCATAACCGGAGAAAAATGTCACCGTTTTATCTGTCGTACTCTTGTCAAGCGTACTGTCGATGGCGTCCATAAACGATTCATAATTGACAAACAGGAGATAGTGGGCCGATCGGAACATCCCCTGTAGGAAGCAGTAGCGGCAGTCGTACAGGCAGTTGAGCATGTGGGAAAAGTAGTAATTCTCGGTGCCGCCGATGCCGAAGCCATCAGGGGTGGGGAGGACGAAGTTGTCAAACTTCTCGGCGAGGATCAGCGCCGGCCGCCGCTTCTGGATTTTGAAATCCTGACTCCGGGGATTGAACACCTCCCCGTACCGTTCGCAGGGAATCAGCCGAGCCTTCGGAAACCGAGTGAGAATTTCTGCCGTCCGCCGGTGCTGCCGGACTGCTTCCTCGATATAGATTGCCTCGATCACAGTTGTTCCGCTTCCACCGACGCCTCAGCCAGCTGACGGCTGAGTAATTGGACGACATCTCTACCGTTCCTGCTCTCCGGGCTCGCTGCCTCAAACGGATCGGCCTTAGGGAAAATCACTTCCCACCGTCTCAGGAGCTTCTCCAACTGGTGGCTTTGTGTGACAGTGAACTTCCACTGTTCGAGGAAATCTTTCAGTTGACGGGGCACCACCCGCCGCTTTCCCAGTTCGGCGGATAGTTGAAGTATCGATTGAACAACAGATTCAACAGCAGCAAGTTGTGCCGTGATCAGTTCCGAAACCGATTTGCCGTCAAGTTTCTTCTCGCGTCTGTTGTCGGAGACCACCTTCAGACAGTGAATCAGTTCATGGGTGGAAAAGTCTGAGGCAGTCGCGTAGAAACCGACAGCTTCCATCTCTACCAGTGCGTTGTCCGGATAGTCGTCTGTTTCCTCCTCAACCGTGAGGAGTGTCGCCGTCTCACATGGAAAGTCCAGAACCATGGGAGGAAACCAGGAGCGGCCTGTTTTCTCATCACTGATCTTATGGGCGGCCACCATCGTTCCGAGGGGGAGCGATTCATGTCCGGCGATGCCGACATTCAGCCAAGCGTTCGAACCGGTCGAATCAAAGAGGCCGGCGAGATGTTTCACCGCTCGCCCCGCCGCTGACTTGCCTACGCCGGAGACGATGAGCCTCACGGAGCTGTCACCGTTTGTGTAAACGCTGAAGGGATCGGTGCGGGAAGAACGGAGTTCGAAATGGCCCACAAGCGGCCTCGCCTCCGCCGGAAGAGCCGTGACGATGTTCACACTACCGGTCAAGTGGTGATCCGTTCGGAAGGCCATTTCTTGCCTCGTTTTAGTGCGCCCTCAGAAACGATACGAGATTTCTCGGCCAGCACCGCCTCGGCAGCTTTTCGATTGATGTCGGTCAGTGTATCGGAGGCGAGGATTTTCTCAAGCGCCCTGATCCTGAACCGGTCCATGGCCCAGTGTTTTCGGGAAAGCTGATCTTCATGTCCACCGTATTTCACTAAGAGCTTCTCGTCAAAGTAGAGGAAAGGGTAGCGGGCAGCGATCCTCAGCCACAGGTCGTAGTCCTCGCAGGCCGGGAGGGACTCATCAAACAGCCCCACATCGTCAAACACCGACCGATGAATCACGACACTCGAGGGCGAAACGCAACAGAGAGGGAGGCATTTTTCGAAAATCCATCCGCCTGATTTCGCGTGCTTTTTCATGGGGTTGACGCGTTTGCCGTCGCGAATCCAGATTTCGTCTGTGTGGCAGATCTTCATTTCAGGCTGTTTGCTCAAGGCCGTCATCTGACGTTCAAGTTTTCCGGGGAGCCATTCGTCATCGGAATCGAGGAAGGCGAGCCAGTCGCTGTTGCTCATGGCGATTCCCTTGTTGCGCGCCGTACTGACGCCCTGATTCTTCTGATGGATGTAGGCAACTTGAGGATATTCGTCGGCAATCATTTGGGCGGTCTGGTCCGTGGAACCGTCGTCGATCACGATCAGAGCTTCCGGCCGTTGTCTCTGCTTGAGTACAGAGTCGACGGCTCTCGGGAGGGTGTGGGCGCGATTAAATGTTGGAATAATGACCGAGACTTGGCTTGCGGCCACGTCTCAGCGAATCTTGTCGCGGAAGTAAGCTGGGAGCTGATCCATTGCCACCCTCTCCTGGGCCATGGTGTCGCGCTCACGGACGGTGACGGTCTGATCCTCCAGCGTGTCCGAATCGACGGTGACACCGTAGGGTGTCCCGGCCTCGTCCTGCCGGCGGTAGCGGCGACCGATGGATCCGCCAGCATCGAAGAAAGCGGCAAAGTCGCCCCTAAGGCTTTCCACGATCTTCTCGGCGATCTCCGGCATGCTGTCGCGGTTCACTAAGGGGAAAACAGCCACAGTCGTCGGCGCCACCTTCGGACTGAGTCTCAGCACCACACGGTTCTCACCTTTCACCTCTTCCTCGTGGTAGGCGTCAACGAGAATGGTCAGGACGGTTCGGTCCACGCCGGCGGACGCCTCCACCACAGCGGGGGTGATGTGTTCATTATTCTTGGAATCGAACCACGTCAGTTTCTTGCCGCTGTGTTTGGCGTGCTGATCGAGGTCGAACGTGCCGCGCTCGGCGATCCCCTCTAATTCTGACCAGCCAAAGGGGAACTCGTATTCCACGTCAAAACAGGCAGCGGCGTAGTGGGCCAGTTCATCGTCGCCGTGGGGACGGAGCTTTAGCCGATCCTCGCGAATCCCGAGATTCTTGTACCACGCCAGTCTGCTGTCGCTCCAGTACTCGAGCCAGTTGCCGGTCTCATCAGGATGCACGAAGAATTCCATCTCCATCTGTTCAAACTCCCGAGAGCGGAAGAGAAAGTTTCCCGTCGTAATCTCGTTCCGGAACGCTTTGCCGATCTGGGCGACACCGAAAGGGAGTTTCATCCGAGCCGTGCTTTGAGCATTGGCAAAATTGACAAAAATCCCCTGCGCCGTCTCCGGCCTGAGATAGATCACAGAGGAAGAATCTTCTGAAGGACCGTAGTGTGTTTTCAGCATCAGGTTGAACTGTCTCGCCTCTGTCCAGTCCTGAACACCGCAGGTGGGGCAGTTCTTATCGAGATCAATATGGTCCGCCCTGAACCGCGCCTTGCAATTCTTGCAGTCCACCATGGGATCGTGAAACTCGGAGAGATGCCCCGACGCCTCCCACACCTTGGGATTCATCAGGATGGATGCGTCCATTCCAACCACGTCCGACCGTGAAGTGACCACGTCTCGCCACCACAACTGCTTTACGTTATTCTTCAGTTCAACACCGAGCGGGCCGTAGTCGTAGGTCGATTCGAGACCGCCGTAAATATCCGAGCTCCGGAAGATAAACCCCCGCCTTTTGCAGAGCGAGACTAACTTTTCCATCACTTTATCTTCAGACGAGTAATGCAGTAGTTGAGTACCGGATTTCAACCCGACTGTTTTCCACCATTCCATCCATCCACCATCTCCCATCTCCCATCTCCCATCTCTCTTCATTCCATCTCTTTCAGTTCTTTTTCGATCAGATCATCGTATGGGACCTTATTGTCATCGAGCGTCACCGCTTCTTCCGGCCTCCCCCGCACCTTTAGGTAGTTGACGAGGACAAGCGTTCCGAAGCCCAATACGATGACCGGCGCAACCCATACCATAAGATTGAAACCGCGGGCTACCGGTACAGCGAGGATTCTCTCTCCATAAATGCCGACGAAGTGGTCTACAATCTCTTCCTGTGATCTCCCTTCCTCCGCCAGTTCCCTGATCTTCTTCTCCATATCTGGATTCCCGTGGTCGGCCACCGTTCCGCTCCAGCAGCAGGGCGCCATCAGCGCGCCTTCAAGTTCAGAGATCAGCCGTTCTCTATCCGTGATGGACTGGCTGAGAACTAACTGAAACAGAACAAGGGGAAGAAAAATGCTACTCTTCGACAGCTTCAACCAGTTCAGCCTCGGTCTTGCACTTCGGGCAGATATGGAAAGTCCCCTTAGTTTTGTTCACTCGCTCCTCGATATAGTGATTTTCACACGCCTCACACGGCTGAAGGATCGGCCTGTTCCAAGTTGCTTCGTCACAGTCGGGGTAACGGTTGCACCCGAAAAAGACTTTCCCTTTCCGGCTAGTTTTTTCCACCAGTTCGCCTTCGCAGTCGTCACGAGGGCACGCTACGCCGGTGCCGATCGATTCGCTGTGCCGGCAGTCAGGATATTTCTCACAGCCGATGTATCTCCCGAAACGCCCGCGCTTGATCTGAAGCTGGCCGCCGCAATCAGGACACGGTTTCTCAACTGTCTCTGGCTCAGCATCACCGTCGAGTGATTTCGCATTGCGGCAGTCGGGAAAGCCGGAGCATGCGAGAAACTTTTCGCCGCGGCGGTTCCATTTGATGACCATCGGCTCGCCGCACTTTTCGCACTTTTCGTCAGTCTTCTCCATGAGCGATTCCTTGATCTCTCCCCTCCGCTCCTCGACGGACTCCATGGAAGTGCGAAACGGCTCATAGAAATCGTGCAGTACGTCGATATAATCCTGCTCGCCGGACTCGATCTGATCCAGCTCTTCCTCCATCTGAGCGGTGAAACCGACGTTGAAAATATCCGGGAGATTCTGTGTCAGCACCTGATTGACGGTCAGGCCTGCCTCCGTCGGGATCAGCTTCTGTTTTTCCTTTGTTACATACTGACGTTTGTTCAGTCTCGACAGCGTCTCGGCAAATGTGCTGGGTCTGCCGATCCCCAGCTTGTCCAGCTCCTTGATAAGGGAACTCTCAGTGAAGTAGGGGGGCGGTTTCGTAAAGTGCTGTTCGGGGAGGAACTGATCCCTCTTCAGGACATCATTCTCTGAAATGTCCGATGGGAGGATGGGGTCCTCTTTTTTGTCCATAGCGGGGTACGCTTTCCGGAAGCCGTCGAACTTTACCACCGAGCCGCTCGTCCTGAACTCGGAATCGCCTGCCTTGATGTTGATGGTGGTCCTGTCTTGGACGGACGGTTTCATCTGCGATGCGATGAAGCGGCGCCAGATGAGGTCGTAGAGTTTGAACTCGGCGGGCTCGAGGTGCTGCTGTACCCTGTCCGGTGTCCTGCTTGGGTCGGTGGGCCGGATCGCTTCGTGGGCGTCCTGAACATTTTTCTTCTGCTGACCGTAGACAACAGGTTCGTCCGGCAGGTACTGCGCGCCGAACTGTGACGAGATATAGGTGCGGGCGCTGTCAACGGAGGCGGGCGCCAGCCTTGTGGAGTCGGTTCTCATGTAAGTGATGAGGCCCGTCGGCTCGCCGCCGCCGAGCTCCACACCTTCGTAGAGACGCTGGGCCCTCAAGTTTCGCCAGAATTTCCTTTACGGCGGCCTCGTTGCCTAGCTCAGCCTTTTCGCCGGCCGTTCTTGTCAGCTTGGCGATGAACTGTTCACCGCTCTTCGTTTTCAGCGCCACTTCCAGAATCCAGTACTCCTCCGGCTTGAACTTAACGATCTCCTCGTGCCGTTCGCAGACGAGGCGGAGAGCCACCGACTGAACACGCCCGGCGCTCAGTCCGCTGTAGAGGACTTTCCAGAGGAATTCGGACACCTTAAAACCGACGATTCTGTCAATGATTCGGCGGGCCTGTTGAGCATTCACAAGGTTTCGGTCGACGTCCCGCGGATCGTCCATCCCCTTCCGGATGCCATCGGAAGTGATCTCATTGAAAAGGACGCGCAGCACTTTTCCCGAACTGCCGTTCAGTTCCGAGGCAACGTGCCACGCGATGGCTTCGCCTTCACGGTCCGGGTCTGTGGCGATGTATACGGACGGCGCTTTTGAGGCCGACTGCTTCAGTTTTTTGAGTACCTGTTTCTTGTCAGGCAGTACCTCGTACTGAACGGCAAAATTGTTTTCGAGGTCGACGCCGAGCTTCTTTCCCGGGAGGTCCTTCACATGTCCGTTGCATGCCAGAACTTGAAATTCGCCCCCGAGGTACCGTTCGATGGTCCTCGCTTTCGAGGGAGACTCAACGATGATTAGTGGTGATTCAGACATCTTCTATATCTTTTTCGCGCGCGAAAAATTACGACGGGCTGGAGCAAAGTCAACATCGATTATAGAACGGTCGCCGACTCAGCGGAGAGTCAGCCTGTCGTAAAGTGAGGGATAATTCCCTCGATGGCGACCATCGATTGGCGGCCGGAGTCCAGTTCTTTCACCTCAGCTGATCCACTGGCCAGTTCATCGTCGCCGAGGAAAACAGCGTGGCTAGAGGAGAGGCGGTTAGCTTCACGCAGTTGTGCTTTAACACTTCGCCTCAGCGTATCGAACGATGCGGTGATTCCGGTCCGTCGCAGATCGTCGGCAAGCTTTGCCGCCGCCGCTCTGGCGCCGTCACTGGCCGTTACAACATAAACGGAGACACCTCCTGAAGACGATTCTTTCTGCTCCGCCGCTGCCATCAAGATTCGCTCGATGCCTGCAGCAAAGCCGACAGCCGGCGTCGGCTTGCCTCCCAGTTGAGCAATGAGATCGTCATATCGGCCGCCGCCGCATAGGGCGCTCTGGGCCCCCACGTCCGGACTGGTGATCTCGAAGGTAGTCCGAGTGTAGTAGTCGAGTCCGCGGACCAAACTCTTGTCCCGCCTGTAATCGACGCCCAATTGAGTAAGACTTTTCTGAAGTTCCTCGAAGTGACCCAAGTCGTCTTCGTTCAGGAATTCCAGTATATCGGGGGCGTCAGCGAGGAGGGCCTGTTCCTTTTCGTCGGAGGTGTCGAGGATTCTCAGTGGATTGGTTTCGAGCCGCCGCTGACTAGTCTCCGAGACCTGTCCCTTCAGCGGCGTGAGAAAGCTGACAAGTTCACTCCGGTATCTCTTCCGTGATTCGGCGGATCCGATGCTGTTGATTACCACCTCGAGATTGTCGACACCCAGTTGGTCGAGGATGGCGCAAATCAGTGAAATCACCTCCGCGTCCTGTTCAGGATGGGGCGAGCCGATGGCCTCGGCACCGAACTGGCTGAACTGCCGCATCCTCCCCGCCTGAGGCCGTTCCTGCCGGAAGAGCGTGTCCATGTAGTAAAGTTTGGTGAGGGCGCCGTCCCTCGCCATGTCGTGCTGGATATAGGCACGCATGGTGGGCGCCGTCAGTTCGGGACGGAGAGTCAAACTGTTGTCGCTCTGGTCTGAGAGGGTGTACATCTGCTTGGAGACGATGTCGCTCTCTTCGCCGACACTTCTGGCGAACAGTTCAGTCGATTCGAAAACGGGCGTCCGGATTTCACCGTAACTCCACGCTCTCATGGTGTCATGGATCACCGCCTCGAGCCGCCGCCACTGAACGGTGTCCTTGGGGAGGAGATCCCTTGTACCCTTCACCGCTCTGAACGGTTTGCTCACTGCTCGTCCGCCGTCATCTCTTCAAGAATAGACGCAGCTCTCTCGAGTTCCTCTTCGGGGACAAAGAGGACAGCTTTTCCGCCAGCGGCGTCCCACGTCTTGGCCCCGTAGGCAGTGGAGAGGAAGTCACCTTTGATAAAAGCGGGGATGCTGTTTTTCTCGAGGGCGCCCTTCGCCATTTCGGCGGGAATATAGCCGGTAAACTCCTTCACTGCTTTCCATTTGATCCCTGACAGCTCGGGCAAGCTCTCGACGAGGAAAACGGCACAATCTTCGCAGTGGGTGATCCCGCTTTCGTATTCGGACTGGCATTCGGGGCAGAACATTTGGATCAGGAGCTCATTTTCGTAGCGCTTAAGTTCAAAAGATATGGGATAATCCCAAACGAATTTCAAAGCCCCGAATCGCAGTTGCGAAGGGGTCGGGCAGGCTGCTGACGCGGATTGTGGACGAAAGAAACTGATATTGGAGATAACAGTTAAGGAAGGTGGAGGAGGAGTGAGAAACTAATGCCTCCACACCGACGGCGAGATTCCCGCTGAATTTGGTTACCCTCTTGTATTCTACTTCCCTTCCCGACTCAACCCCGGCGATATTTCCGTCCAGTGCAACGGGGCCGGTCCCGGCCGCCAGAGCGATTACACCTCTCCCGAACGAGTAGATGTGACTCTTCACCCAAAGCGTGGCCGCACTGCTGGAGGAGTAATTGTCTACAGTTTCGGGGGGGACGGACGTGGCAACATGCCGTGAAACGCTTTCGCCGAAATAGCGGTTCTGGAACTGCCGGTGGCTCAGTTCGAGGAAGGTGGTGAGTTTAGGACTGATGGGCCTGAACAGTAGAATGCTAACGCCGATCGGTTCACGATACTGCTGATGATCGGTCCTGCCGACCAGTGCGGAAACACCGATGTGCAGAGCGTCGGCGGCTTGAGGAAGAAGGAGTGCGGCGGCGAGGAGGGATGCGGTCCAGAGTCGTTTCAAAACGGGGATGAAGCTAAACAGTTCAGCCCAATTTTGCCCCTATTGCCGCCAAATGCAATCGATTTAAGGGATGCCCGGCCCACTCCAACGACCGCCCCGGGATTCGAACTTAAGGTCCCTGAGCGTAGGCGATTTCACATTGACCCTCAGGTAGAAACCGCGGCCGAAGCCGGAGGGCGTCCACGTAAAGTTCATCTCCCAGCAGTGGAGGTCGCGGTAGATGTTGACGTCGTGGCTCACCAGATCCCTCTCCATCAGGTCAAACCGTGCGTTGTACTGAATGCGCCACGACTTGGAAATGTTTACGCCGAGGCGCGTATTCATCCAGAACGTATCTCGGGGATCGAGGGGATTCTGGCGGTTGGCGGCATATCGAAGGGAGACATTGAGGTTCCACAGATCGCCCTGGTTCACCCCTCTCGGGCCGGCGCCAGGACGCCCGATGCCGCCGCTCATAAGGTCGCCAAAGGCGGCAGTGTCTGATGCGACTGTATCCACGGGCGCTGACGGTTCACGCCATCCCAGCCTTTTTCCGGAGATGTTAAACCCGGTGGCGGCATTGACGTTCGTGAGGCGAGGTATGGGGAGGCCCCAGTCGTTCGTCCTGATGGTCTCGAGCCGCGTCGCCTTTCCGTTTTCCACTTCGGTGTCATAAAAATCGTGACTCATGGAGAAATCGAGATTAAGCTTTTTCATCCAACCGGAACGGATTGTAGAGCGGAGTTTCGCCAGCTTGTGCCGTTCTGCAGCAAGATTGTAGTTCGTGTTCATGTTCCAGGTGAGGAGGTTATCAATTTTCCTCTCTGCATCTCCCTCGCCCATCTTCGCCTGAAAGAGGTTCCGGACAGAGATGCTGACATTTTTCTGCTCACCGGCTGCGGTGGCGCCGATCTGTGTCCCGCGGAAAGGATCGAAAGGGTGGAGATTTCCTTCTTCGTCTTCGATCTGTTCGACGTATCCAAAACCTTGATCGGAAAAATCGGGCCTGTAGCTGAAACCGACGGAGGGCGTAACCGTGTGACGGATCGTCTTGAGGCTGCCGACGCGAATCGGCAGAATGCCGTACAATTTTGTATTCGCGCTCACGGAGAGATTGCCGGTGTGGCGGGCCCTGAATCCGTCCACCTGCCGCGAGTCGAGAGGGCGACCGAGAGTGTCCGCACCGGAGGCGGCGAACGATCTTGTAATCCACTCCTCACGGAATGAGAGGCTCGGCCGGACAGCGATATATTTGAACAGCCGAGAGGAACCGGACAGTGACATGCTGTGAACCCAGCTGTTGTCGAACTCGCTCTTGCGCCCTCCCCAGGAAAAAGTTGAATCGTCAACCATTTCAGATTCGTGGTATCCCTGCCCTCTGTTCTTCAGCGTACTCCCGTAAGAAAAGTAGACTCCCCTGCCGAACAGTTCAGTCTGGCCTTTCCTGAAATTGAGAGTGGGGAGGACGCTGGTGCTCTCCACGATCCGCTGCCCTTCGCCGGCGGGTGTTTCGTAGTAAATCGACCGGGGATCGATCTTGTTCTTCGCCATCAGGTTTTTCGTTTCCGACAGGTTGGCGGAGACGCTGGCGTTCCACTTCTTCCACCGCTTGGAATAGGTGGCGTTGGAGACGGCGCTCTGGTTGAGCCTCGTGTCCCGGTGGATTCCCAGTTTCTGGTTAAAGGCGCTGTCGGAGTAGTACCGTCCATTGATGTTCAGCGATTGATCGCCCCTCAGCTTTTGCGCGTGGCTCCACGATCCCGACCATCGGACGGCGCCGGGATTGGAGAAGAATTCGGCAATGTCCCCACCGGCGACCGTTCTGTTATAGCGGAAACTGAAGCTTCCGCTGTACTTGTACCGCCGGAAATAGTTGTTGGCGCTCTGGAAGACGACCCCCTCTTTGTCGTAGAAATCGAGGGTGAATCGGCTGTTGAGGTAATCGTTTACCGCCCAGAAGTAACCGAGTCCCCGGAGGTATCTTCCCTGAACCGCGTTCTGGCCGTAGGAAGGCATGATCCATCCGGATTTAAAGACTTTTTTGATGGGGCTCCATAAAGTTTTAAAATTTTTATTTGCCTTTCTGATTTTTATACCTATCAGCATCGTTTGGAAA
>LUME01000484.1_pt1 | contig 13709 bp, 12 predicted proteins | sample 729951 | NCBI WGS metagenome assembly LUME01 (sample SAMN03860271, study PRJNA289734) | marine metagenome | biome: seawater column; feature: ocean; material: water; isolation source: Red Sea water column Station 34 - depth 200m | place: Saudi Arabia: Red Sea | collected 2011-10-15 | depth 200 m | reverse complement strand
GTATAAAACGTCAGGGCGGGAACGACGTCGGGGATGCCAAGGGGCATTCTGACGCCACAAATTGACGTTGTCTTGTGAACAGGCATAGGATAAATTTTTCTCGTCGGAAAGTGTGAAAATGTATCTCTTCCCAGATAGAACCGCCCTCTATGTGCTGAGCGTGGGAACGGCCCTCAGTCTTACCGCTTGTTCCGTCAAGCCGGCCGCGGAACCAGCACAGGATGTTGCCATCTCTCACGATGAGGAGGTTGAGGAGGTCAACACAAAAGCGCTTCAGCATTTCATGGACGGTGAAATGTTCCTCTCTCAGGGAAACCTGCCCATGGCCGTGATCGAATTTCAGGACGCCCTCCGTTACGATCCCGGCTCTTCAAGTATTCACACCTCGTTGGCGGAAGTCTATGTTCGGTTGCGGAAACTGGATCGAGCCGAAGAATCACTGCTGGAAGCACTGAGTACCTCATGCGAAATCAGATCGACAAAGGGCTGGAGCAATACCGGATTCTCGAAGAAGATAACCCCGGGCAGCGGCAGTACGGTTATATCGTGGGAGAGATTTTGTCGAGAAAGGGTGACCTTGAAGGGGCTCAGGAGAAACTGTGGTCTGTCTACCAGAAGAACAATTCAGAGCTCCAGGCATTAATGCGGGCTGCCGAGATCGCGCGGCAGCGAAAAGATTACGAATTCGCCTGGCAGGCCTACTCGATACTGACAACTGAGAGGCCGGAGAATATTCAGTACTGGAAAGCGTACAGCGAACTGGCCGTGATGCTTGAACGGTTCGATCAGGCGGTGAACGGTTTGAACCGTTTGTCCTCGCTGACGAGTGATGATCCCGCCGTACAGGAGCGTCTCGCCATTCTGTTCTTCGAGAACAACGAAACGGAGTCCGCTGACTCGCTCTTTTCACTGCTGTATGAAGGGGGGACACGTACACCGGGGATACTCTACTATCTCGGGCGAATCGCTATTGACAAGAGCGATTACTCCCGGCTCGCTCAACTCGCAACGGAGCAGGTTGAACTCTTCCCGGACGAAGTCTCCGGCTACACAAATCTCGCCGTCGCTTACATCAATCTGGACGCACCGCTCGACGCGATCGCGATCCTTCTGAAAGCGAGGGACAAGTTCCCACAAAACTTTGGCATCAACTATCTCCTCGGAAGCACGTATAGCATGGAGAAGAAGTACGAGCTTGCCAAGAAGAGCCTTCGTGCCGCCCTCACCATCGATCCAGGTTCACGCTCCACCAAACACCTCCTGGCGACCGTGTTTAACTACCTCGAAGAGTGGACTTCGTCCGACGAAATGTACGAAGAGCTGATCTCCTCTGATCAGAATGACGGGCAGGCCCTCAATAACTACAGCTATACACTCGCCGAGCGAGGGATCAAATTGTCTATCGCTCTCGATATGGCACAAAAAGCGGTTAACCTCGAGCCGGAGAATCCGGCATATCTCGACACTATCGGATGGATCTACTATAAGCTCAACAGCTTCACGAAAGCGCTCGTTTACATTGAGCAATCTATAGCGCGCAACGGTGAAAACCCCGTTGTTCTCGAACATCTCGGCGATGTTCTTATCAAAGTGGAACGGCCGGAGGATGCCCGTATCTATTACAGGAAAGCGCTTGAGTTCGATGCGGACAACGTTCGTCTCAAAGAGAAACTAAAAGAGTAACTCTACTTGGCTGATAAACCTAGCCTCTCAATTGTCATTCCTGTATTCAACGAGAGGGAATCGATTCCTCTCTTGTTGGACGAAATCCATTCGGCGGTGGAGGGATATAATTACGAAATCGTCTGCGTTGATGACGGCAGTAGCGACGGAACATTCGAACAGTTGCGCCAGCGTAGCCGAAATGACGGCACAGTTCGGCTGATCCGGTTCCTCCGGAATTACGGAAAGTCGGCGGCCCTCTCTGAAGGATTCAAGTACGCTGATTCCGAATTCGTCGTAACGCTCGATTCGGATCTTCAGGACGATCCACAGGAGATACCGCGGCTGGTGGAAAAACTTGAGGAAGGATTTGATCTTGTCTCAGGCTGGAAGAAGGAACGCCGCGACCCTCTCTCTAAGAGACTGCCGTCAAAGTTCTTTAATCTCGTCACGCGCCTGCTGACAGGAATTCGGATTCACGATTTCAACTGCGGACTGAAAGGCTACAGGAATAGTGTCGTCAAGTCGCTGGACCTTTACGGCGGGATGCACCGTTATATCCCTGTTCTCGCCGGAAAGAAAGGTTTCCGCGTGACGGAGCTGGCGGTCAATCATCGTCCCCGGAAGTTCGGCGAAAGCAAGTTTGGAAAGGAACGATATTTCCGGGGGTTATTCGATCTCCTGACTGTACTGTTCCTCAGTCGGTATACGCGAAGGCCTCTACACCTTTTCGGGCTGTTTGGTCTCGTCAGCCTCCTTATCGGGATTGGAGTGGAACTCCGTGTGCTCTATCTGAAGTACGGCCTTGGTGAGCCGTTCTCAAATCACATTGCCCTCCTTGTGTTCGGGGTGATGCTCGTGATTCTCGGGGTGCAGTTTATTTCCATCGGTCTGTTGGGCGAAATGATTGCCCAATCCACATACAGGACTGGAGAGACCGCTCGGGAGGTCGTCCTGTACGACAGTTCATCTTCCTGAGGCGCTGTCGCCATCTCCTCGCCCAATCCAAGCAACGGTCTGTTCATCAGCGTCATCACCCCCGCTTATAACCGTGCTGATGAGATAGGTCATCTCATCGAATCAATGGCGATGCAGACTATCAGTCCTGACCGCTTCGAAATGATCATTGTGGACGATGGCTCAACGGATGCTACTGTTGATATAATTAAAGATAAACAGAATAGGCTCAACTTAAACATTAAATGTCTTGAACAGGAGAATTCTGGTCCCGGCGCCGCTCGAAACTGCGGTATTGAGGCGGCCTCGGGAGAACTTCTTACATTCATCGATTCAGACTGCGAAGCCGATCCTCGCTGGCTGGAGACGATCGCTTCCGCTTTCCAGAATGAACGGTTTGACGCTTTCGGCGGCCCGGACGCGTCCAGGGACGGTTTCAGCCTGATGCAGCGGGCCATCGATTTCAGCATGACTTCGTTCCTCACCACTGGCGGTTTCCGAGGCCACAGCGCCAGGCCGCTGGCGAAGTTCTATCCCCGGAGCCACAACATGGGAATGACGCACGCTCTGTACGATCAAGTGGGGGGTTTCGGCTCGCTCAGACATGGGCAGGATATCGAGCTGAGCAATCGGATTCACCAGAGCGGCGCCAAGGTTGTCAATCTTAAGGAGGCGGTCGTTTATCACAGACGCCGGACATCACTCTTCCGTTTCTTCAGGCAGGTGTTCAATTGGGGGGTGGCAAGGATAAACCTCGGTAAGATCGATCGATCGATGCTTGAACCGCTCCATTTCGCACCGGCGATCGTGACCGTCACTGCCTTGGTGATTACTGTGGGTTTTCTCATCGATCCGATCGAATACGGCTCTTTCTTTGAGCTCGGCCTCGGCTTTCTAATGTTCGTCTCCGGCGTGGGGGCGTGGAAGCTGAAGAGTCCGAAAGCATTTTTCGTATTACTCGTCGTGATCCCCGTGCAACTGTTCGGTTACGGCACCGGCTTTATCCTTGCGTACACCCGACGATTTATCTTCGGTCGCGACGAATGGACCGGATTCCGAAAGCGGTATTACTGACCCATGGATGACTCAGCTCAAATGTCACACCTGACCGTTCTCAAAAGAGAGGAAGGGAGGGCCGTTCCAAAATCAGCGGAAGAGATCGACGGACGGAGCATGCGAGCTTTTCGAGAACAGTCGTGGTATGGCGAACACTTTCTCGCAGATTTCCTCGAGATTGACGATTTTGCGGGCAAGAGTGTTTTGGAAGTGGGGCCGGCGGAGGCAGGACTTCTTCAGTTCTTCCACTCCCGTGGAGCGTCATGCACTGGCATCGAGTTGTCGCCCTTGCGCTTCGCCCATTCGCAAATGCTTAACGACACTTCGGGGATCCGGCTCGTGGCCGGCGACATCTGCGATCCTTCTTCCTACCACGACGCTCTCTCGGGCACATTTGATGTCGTTGTCATTCGTGATGTAATCGAACATATTGATGACAAACCTGCCGCGCTCAGGAACATGCTATCACTTCTTTCCGCAGACGGCAAACTGTTTATCTCATTTCCCCCTCGCTACTGTCCGTTCGCCGGCCACCAGCAGACGGTCAAGAATCCCCTTTGCAAGATTCCTTACCTGCACCTCCTGCCGAACGGTCTCTACGCACCGTACCTCCGGCTGATGGGGCACCCTTCTTCCGGAATCGAATACCTTCTTGCCACCAAACGGACGCGGATCTCCCTCAGGAAGATGGAACGTCTATTCGGTAGTACCGGCTTTGATCTGGAAAAAAGAGGTCTCTACTTTTTTCGTCCCGCGTACAGGTTCCGCTTCCGACTGCCGACTTTTCGGAATCCACTCTCTTGGCTTCCCGGTTTTCGCGAGGTCTTCACCAATGGCGCCCTCTATGTTCTCAGGCAGAGGAGCGCCGCGTGATCGTCATCGTTGTTGGAATGCACAGGAGCGGCACCTCCGCAGTAGCGGGGATACTCCACTTGAACGGCATTTCCATGGGGTCTGACAAGAGTTTCAGGCCAAAGCCGCTTCCGCAAAATCCGAAGGGGTTTTACGAAAACTATGACTTCAGGCGATTGAGCGACAACATTCTTGCGACGGAAAGATACAAAGTGAAGTCTTTTAATCCCGAAATCCCACAAGAGGTCACCGCCGGAAAGTTCGCCCGCAAGATGGCGAAGCTCATTGATGACTGCGAAACTGGCTCCGAGAAGTGGGGGTGGAAAGATCCGAGGGTTTGTCTCACCCTGAATTGCTGGCTCGACGTATTGGAGAGCATGGCCCTGCTGAACGAGACAAGAATTGTCTTTACTTCAAGAAGCGCTTCTTCCGTGGCCCGCTCCCTTCACAAACGCGATGGCCTTTCAACCGAAGTCGGCCTCAATCTGTGGTGCGCCTACAATCAGAGAGCGTTGGACCTCCTGACGCCAAGATCGATTCCGACTTTTCACTTCGCTTACGAAACTCTGCTGGCTGAGCCGGAAGCTGTCTGCCGAAAACTGTTTCAGTTTCTCGAAACTGATCTGGACACGTCAGTTCTGGAGACGTTCATAGACCCGAATTTGAACCGGAGCGGAGCAGAGGGTGATGATGAACTGAGCGGAGAAGCGGCGGAAATCACCACTGTGTTGGGCAGTCTCGAGGAGGAGTCCTTGGCGTGATTCGGGGAGGGGGCATTACAGTTGTCTCAGTAAGCTGGTATTCGTCTGAGCACCTAAAAAGACTTACCGAAAATCTCATTGCGAAGTCACAGAATCCGGCCGAGATCAAATTCCTGATTATCGATAATACAGCAGGCGCCGATGAGGATCTCGCCGGTGCATTGAGCGACGTTCCCTCCCTCGAGGTCCAGACTCACGATCCTCAACGCAGTCAGCGTTCCATTGCCCACGCTTCAGCTCTGGACAAAGCTCTCCCGCTTGTCGACTCAGAGTATCTTCTCGTCATCGATCCAGACGTTCACGTCTTCCGAGACGGTTGGGACAGTTGCTGTAAAGCTGAGATTCAGTCTGGGAATGCCGCAGTCGGGGCCCCATACCCAAGGTGGAAACTGGGAAAGATTCACGATTCGCCGAGTGTGGCGTTTTTCTTCGGCAGGACGGAATGGTTCAACGGTGTCACCGGCGGATGGCATCCCTTCCCATCGTCGCTCCGATGGGGGTGGAACTTCTTGATCCGGAAGATCGTCCGGCTTTTCGGATTTGCGACGCGGAAGCGCCTTGAAAGCGGCGGATTAGTCCGCGGTATCACACGGTGGCTTGAGTCGATTACCGGAATAACCTCTCCCGACACCGGCTGGAGATATTCACAAGCGGCCGTTGAATCGGACGTTCGGTCGACAGTTTTTAAAACGGTGAACGGAACGGAAGTAGAGAAAAGCGAAGGAGGCCTCTGGCGTCTCGCGGCGGATTTTGAGCTGTTCCTCCACAACGGGAAACCGTTCCTGACCCACATGTACTCGTCCGGAATCTCATACTACCGCACAGATGAGGGTGGAAATCCCGAAGCGTGGCTTGCCGCCATCAGCGACGTGGAGCGGGAGCTCGCATGAAGATGAACCGATGGTTAGCGCCCCTTCTATTGGCGGCGGTCAGTTTTGTCTTTCTCAGGGAGATGATTCTCTACGGCAAGATTCCCGAATCGGCGGATATGTTTCACCGCATGCCGCTGGATCGTTGGGTGGAGCAGTACGAGGCGAGCAACGACGATATGCCGCAGTGGTATCCTCATCTCTTCGGCGGGATGCCGTCCTACGGCGGATTCATCCACGCACCGGCTGATCCGCTGAGAAAAGTGTTCGACGCACTCGATTTCAACTGGGGCATGCGGTACTGGCTCCACTTCATCATTGCTGGCGTTGGGATGTACTGCTACCTCCGAAGGCGGGACTTGGGGGAAGTGCCGTCACTTTTCGGAAGCTTAGCCTTCTCTCTGTCGCCCTATATGTTCGGGCTCATCAATGCCGGTCACCCCGCCAAGATGTATGCCATCGCTTTCATTCCGCTGGTGATTCTGTTCGCTGAAAAGGTGATTGAGGAACGTACCGTTCGGGCCGCACTGGGGCTTGCCGTCTGTACGGCGTTCCAACTCTGGACAAAGCATGTACAGATCGTCTACTACACTTGGATGCTCATCGTCTTCTTCTGGCTGTGGCAGGAGGGGAAGGGACTGAAGAGCGCGACATTCGCGGCGAGGGTGTGCGGCGGGAGGCTTGCGTTGCTGACAGGCGCAGTTCTTCTTAGCGGAATCCTCGTGGCTGACCCTTACATACCGATCTATGAGTTTCAGGGACACTCCACCCGAGGCGCCGCTTCATCGCTCCAAACTGAAGGAGACGCCCGAGCGGGGACAAGCTGGGACTACGCCACACAGTGGTCATTCCATCCTCGTGAAACTATCTCACTCTTCTATCCTTACTTTTATGGACTTCAGAATTTTCCGTCTCAAGATCTGAAGTCGCAGGCATACTGGGGTTGGATGCCCTTCACACAGTCCACGCATTACATGGGACTGGTTGTATTGGTCCTTGCCGTTGTCGGGTTCCTGATCAGAAAAGCGGACAGCTTCAAGATTTCGGTCGCCGTCGCTTCAGTTATCGTTCTCGTCATCGGCTTTGGTGAACATTTCCCTTTTCTTTACTGGCCGCTCTTTGAACTTGCGCCGATGTTCGGCCGATTCCGCATTCCTTCAATGATTTATGTTCTGCTACCGTTCACCTGCTCGCTGCTGGCGGCAGTGACGCTTCACAATCTTACTAAGGTGGCTGAGAACGGTCTCTCCGAAAATGCCCGGAAGCGAATTATCAGTTCAAGCGAGGTGCGTTATCGGCTCTGTTGTTATCTTTCGGTCTGCTGGCGACCATCTGGCTCGCCCTTAGGAAAACGATTTCAGGATTTGTGATGGGGGCCATTCTGGTCGGTCTGACACTTGTCGATTTGTGGTTGGTGAACGGCGAATTCATTCACCTCAGATCGGAAAGAGCGGCGCGCTCGGGATATCGGTCGACCGAGGTTGTGAAGTTCTTGGACTCGAATCGCGGCCTCCACAGGATTATGCCGCTGGAACAGTTCAACACAAACTGGTATGCCTATTTCGGGCATGCCACGGTGGGCGGTTACCGGCCGGTGAAGCTGCGGAGTTATCAAGACCTGCTTGACGCTCAGGCACTCAACAGCGGGGCAGTTCAGGACATGCTGAATGTCAAGTATATAATCTCGGGTCGCGCCTTGCCCGGCGATCGATACCGTCTAGTCTTTCAGGGCAGCACTAACGTTTACGAGAACAGTTCTGTACTCCCAAAAGCGTGGTTTGTGGAGAACATTCTCCCGGCCGAAGATATGACCTCTTCGCTGGAAGCGATCCTCAATCCTGACTTTGATCCCAGGAGGACAGCCGTTGTTCAGGGCCGTGATGGTATCAGCGGACTCACAGTCGGCACCGTTGAAGTGACCGAGTACTCAGAGAACAGAATAACTCTGGAGACGGAGTCCGACGGCGAAGGTTTTCTGGTTTTATCGGAGAACTACTACGGTCCGGGGTGGAATGCTACAGTGGATGGAACAGAAGCCGAGATTCATCGGACGAACCATGTCCTGAGAGGCGTCGCCGTCCCCGGAGGGAATCACACAGTCGTGTTTTCAGCGGATGATTCGACCTATAGAACGGCACGGTTTGTATCGCTTCTCGGATTACTGATGACTCTCACCGTGCTTGCCGCTCTGCATAGATCAAACCTGCAAGAATTCGCCAACAGTTTCATGAAGTCAAAACAGCGCATTGGCGGATGATCCCGCAAGTGTAATTTTGCCGCTTTCATAGGAACAGTTTGGAATGAACACGCCACACGGTGACACACTTGTTGACCTCCACGCAGACGCTCCTGAGCGTATGGATGGGGATGTTCCATCCATCACGCTCTCACGCAGGAGCGAAGCAGATCTCGAGATGCTCGCCACCGGCGCCATGAGTCCTCTCCGGGGATTCATGGGGCAGAAGGATTATCAGTCCGTGCTTGATGACATGCGGCTTTCCAGCGGCCATGTCTGGCCGCTGCCCGTTGTACTTCCGCTCGACCATAGCGAAGCGGAAAAAGTGCGGTCGGAGGAAGTGGCACTCTTGCAAGACAAGGATGGGCGGACGCTGGGAAAGATCACAATTTCGGACATATTTGAGGCAGCAAAAGAGAAGGAAGCGGAGGCAGTTTTCCTGACTACTGACAGTGCTCACCCCGGTGTGGCGGCGCTGCGGAATTTCGGAAACTGGTACGTGGAGGGGGAAATAGAGGTGTATCAGCTGCCTCATCATCTCCAGTTTGGTGAATACCGTCAGTCTCCGAGCGAATTGAGAAAAACGTTTGACGAAAAAGGGTGGAAGACGGTCGTCGGTTTCCAGACGAGAAACCCCATTCATCGCGCCCATGAGTACCTTACCAAATGCGCCCTGGAGTTCGTGGACGGTCTGCTGATCCATCCAGTGGTGGGGGAGACGAAGGGGGACGACATTCCGGCCAAGATCAGGATGGAGTGCTACGAAGCGATCATCGATCACTACTACCCTCACCGTCACACTTTCCTTTCTGTCTATCCTGCGTTTATGCGGTATGCGGGGCCGAGGGAGGCGATCTTCCACGCCATCACACGGAAGAATTACGGCTGTACCCATTTCATCATCGGCCGGGATCACGCCGGTGTGGGTGATTACTACGGCACTTATGACGCCCAACGCATCTTCGATCAGTTTTCGACTGAGGAGCTGGGGATTCAACCGCTTTTCTTCGAACATTCATTTTACTGTCAGCGGACGCACTCCATGGCGACGACAAAGACATCGCGGGCGATGGATCACGAGAAGATATTTCTGAGCGGTTCCAAGGTTCGCGAAATGCTTATGACCGGAGAGCCTCTGCCTGAGGAGTTTACTCGATCGGAAGTTGAAGCAGTCTTAAGGAGACATTATCAAAATGGTTAGCGACAAAACTCTATCACCGGGGAACAATCACCAAGAGGGAGTGGCGGTCTGGCTTACGGGCCTTTCCGGCGCAGGGAAAACCACGATTTCAATCCCGCTCTGTGAACGGCTTGAGTCGATGGGATATCGCGTGCAACGCCTCGACGGGGATGTTGTGAGAGAAAAACTTACCCCCGATCTGGGGTTCACAAAGGAAGATCGCGACAAGAATATCGAGCGTGTAACTTTCATCGCTGAACGCTTGGTGAGGCACGGCGTCATCACTGTCTGCGCGTTCATCTCTCCCTATCGCGCGGAGCGGCAGTACGCGAGAGGTGAGATCGGCCGGTTTGTGGAGGTGTTTGTGAAGTGCCCTCTGGAGGTGTGCGAAGAGCGGGATGTGAAGGGACTCTACGCGAAAGCTCGGGCTGGGGAGATCAAGAACTTCACCGGAATCAGCGATCCCTACGAAGAGCCGGAAAATGCAGAAATGACTGTTGATACTTCACAGTCAACTCTTGAGGCAGAAGTCGATGCCATCATCGGCTACCTTCGGGAAAATGGTTATATAATCTGAACACGCCGCGCTAATTTCCCTGCAAGGGACTTTATGCGGATTTACAGGCAGGCCGGAAATATCAAGGCGGCCCTCTTCGTGGGGGGTATCTTGCTGGTTTCCGGTCTTTTTATTTATACGCAGTCCATCATTGATGACCTCCGAAGTGAGAGCCGTGAGACAGTTGCCCTATACGCACGGCTCATCGCAAAAGGGGTGACTGACGCGGACGATAATGAACTCGATTTCGTCTTCCGTGAGATTATTCAGAAAGTGACGTTCCCTATCATCCACTCGGATGCCGATGGTACACCGGTGAACTGGCGCAATGTCGGCGATGACCAGGACGTTGATATCGACTTGGCGAGGCAGCTCATGGCTGAGATGGATTCACACAATGAACCTATCCCCTTGTCTGTTACAGTGGAGGGTGAGGCTGGAAGCGAGCCTCTGGAGTTCCAGCTCGGTCACTTGCATTACGGCGATTCAGTACTTATCAGGCGGCTCAGGATGCTTCCGTACATCGAGATTGGCGCGGTGGCGCTGTTCATTTTCTTTGGCTTTTCGGGCTTTCAGGTTATTCGCAAGACAGAGAAGCAGCACATTTGGTTCGGCATGGCCCGGGAGACGGCCCACCAGCTCGGGACACCAGTCTCCTCCCTCATGGGGTGGGTGGAGCGGCTGAAGGATCATCCCGGAGAGTCCACCGCACTCGCCGCTGATATGGACGCCGATGTGGTGAGACTTCAGGAGATCAGTGAACGTTTCTCGCGGATGGGGTCAGTCCCAAAGATGGAGCCCGTGGCGGTGGGGCCAATGCTGGGAAACCTGAAAACCTACTTCCAGAGACGGCTCCCGGCCAACTCGAAGGAAATTGTTCTCCACGTGGAAAGCGGGGACGAGACGGCGGAGTCTTCACCGACTCTGCTCACATGGGCGTTGGAAAACCTCATTAAGAACGCCATCGATTCTATCGATAGGGCTGGAGGAGAGGTGGTGCTTACTGCAGAAAAGGTCGGCGGGGAAGTATCCATCATCGTAAAAGACAACGGCAGAGGGATCTCACGGCGGGACTGGAAAAACATCTTCCGCCCCGGCTACACGACCAAGGAGCGGGGGTGGGGCGTTGGGCTCAGCATGGTGCAGCGCATTGTAGAAGACTTTCTCGGCGGTAAGATTGCCATCAAGGAATCTGAAGTGGGGAAAGGGACTTCCATAGAGCTGAGGCTTCCGGGAGCATCCGACACCCCGAAATAGAGACCCCCGGCGAAACCGGGGGCGTCCATTCTTCGATTTAACGTAAGCTTAGCCTGTCGGCGACGAAATCCCAGTTGATTAGATTGTCCAGAACGGCCTTCACGTAGTCGGCCCTGAGGTTCTGGTAATCGAGGTAGTAGGCGTGTTCCCACACATCGATGCCGAGAAGGGCGTGTTTACCGTGGGCTAGGGGGTTCTCGGCGTTGGGCGTGCCCATAATGGTGAGGCCGCCGTTTTCCTCAACGAGCCAGCACCAGCCACTTCCGAAGACGCCCACCGCAGCCGCTGTAAACTGTTCCTTGAAGGAGTCGAGACCGCCGAAGGCGTCGTTTATTTTGGAAGCCAGTTCGCCTGATGGGGCGTCGGCACCGCCGGGTTGCATCTGGTTCCAGTAAAGGATGTGGTTCCACGCCTGACCGGCGTTGTTGAAGATTTTCTGCATCTCAGCGTTTCCGAAGCTGCCTGTCACCACATCCTCTAGCGCCATGTCGGCGAACTCTGTCCCCTCTGAAAGTGTGTTCAGCATGTTGAAATAGGCTGCGTGATGTTTTCCGTGGTGGAGTCCCACCGTCTGAGCTGAGATGGTCGGCGCAAGGGCGTTTTCATCAAAGGGAAGTGCAGGAAGTGTAAAAGGTTGGCTCATAGTGCCTCCTACTGTTTTTATCTGTTTCGATTCGTAGTCGGATATCGAAGTTAACTCACCGCCCAGAGAAAGGAAACTCCAAACGGATGTTCAGTCTTGCCGGGGCGGCAGTTGCCGGCAAAAAGTTTCGCTGAGTACTTCATCAAATGTGCTTACCAAAAACTCGGCATTTTCCAGCGAAAAGACCATGGGCGGACGAATCTTCAGGACGTTCCCGAGAACACCGTCAGTTGAAATAAGGATTCCCTTCTCTTTCACCCTTTCGGCGATATAAGCGGTGTGCTGAGGCGCCGGTTCGAGAGTTTCTCGATCCTTCACCAATTCTACACCGATGAAGAAGCCGCTCCCCCGTACATCGCCGATGAGGGGATGATCGCCTTGAAGCTGTTTGAGTTGGGAAACAAGATAGTGCCCCACCTCTGCGGCGTGTTGTTGAAGCTTCTCCTCCTCCATAACATCGAGGACCGCCAGGGCTGCTGCGCAGGAGACGGGGTTGCCACCGTAGGTGTTAAAGTATTCCATGCCAGTATCGAATGAAGATGCGATCTCAGGCGTTGTCACCACCGCCGCGATGGGGTGACCATTCCCCATGGGCTTGCCCAGCGTGACGATATCGGGGACCACCGACTGCGCCTCAAAGCCCCAGAATTGACTCCCCGTCCTGCCGAAGCCTACTACAACTTCATCAGCGATGGCAACACCTCCTGCATTGTGGATGTGTTCGTAGGCAGTAGCAAGGTAGTTCTCAGGAAAAACGATAAGGCCACCGCTGCTGATCATCGACTCGGCGATGAAGGCTGACAGCTTGCCGCCGCGGTCCTGAATTGTGTTGATAGCTTCTTGCACGCTTCCCGCATACAGTTTTCCGGCATCTTTCGATTCGTATTTGTGCTGTCCTCGATAACCGTCGGGCATCGGAACCATCTGAACGTTAGGAGGAATTCCCGATCCTCCCGGTCCGTCAAATTTGTAGGGACTGATGTCGATAAGTGATGAGAGGTTACCGTGGTACGCCCCTTCGATGGTGATAATGTCCGTTCCTCTGGTATGAGCTGCCGCCAGACGAAGGGCCAGATCGTTGGCCTCGCTGCCGCTGTTGACGATGAAGCAGACAGACAGGGACTCAGGCATGATGGCGGTGATCCGCTCAGCCAGTCTTGTCACATTCTCGTGGAGGTATCGTGTGTTTGTGTTGAGAACGGCAGACTGTTTCTGAATTGCCTCCACCACTTTGGGACAGGAATGACCAACGTGCGGCACGTTATTCACACCGTCGAGATACTGCCGCCCCTCGTGATCGTAGAGGTACTGCATCCATCCGCGGACAATCTTGAGAGGCTTCCTGTAAGAGAGGCTCAGCGTGGGGCCGAGATGAGACTGCCGTGATTCTCGAATTCGCTCCGGCGATGTCTCTTCCGCGGCCGCCTTCCCGTCGTCAAGGCCGAGCATGGCGGAGGGGTCTGGTGAAATGCTGAGCCAGATTCTCTTTTCGGACGGTTTGGCAACGCCAGGAAAATCGCCTTCGCATCCGAGCAGGGCGGTAATGATCTGGAAGTGAAGAGGGGGCGGCCAGCCGCCGTTCTCATCGCTCCTTCCAACCGTGCAAAACTGTTCGCCGGCCCCGATCTCTTGGCCAACTTTGAGGTTGTCGAGAACTTCACCACCGAGATGCCCGTAGAG
>LUME01000307.1_pt1 | contig 13713 bp, 14 predicted proteins | sample 729951 | NCBI WGS metagenome assembly LUME01 (sample SAMN03860271, study PRJNA289734) | marine metagenome | biome: seawater column; feature: ocean; material: water; isolation source: Red Sea water column Station 34 - depth 200m | place: Saudi Arabia: Red Sea | collected 2011-10-15 | depth 200 m | reverse complement strand
ATATATTACAGGGCAAACCATCACTGTGGATGGTGGCATGGTAATGATTTAATCAAGGAGACAACAATGTCCACATTCGATAAAGTAAAAGAAGTCATTATTGATAAACTCGGTGTTGAAGAAGATAAAATCGTTTCCGGTGCATCTTTCGTAGATGACCTCGGTGCCGATTCACTTGATACAGTTGAGTTGATTATGCAGCTCGAAGAGGAATTCGGTATTGAAATTCCTGATGAAGATGCAGAAACAATTACGACTGTTCAGGCTACTATCGATTATATCGAAGCCAATCAATAGAATCATATGACCAAACGTCGCGTTGTCATTACTGGATTGGGTGTTTTGGCACCCAATGGTAATTCCACTTCTGAGTATTGGGATGCTTTGACCGCCGGAAAAAGCGGTATAGGCCCCATCACCTATTTTGATACTGATAAACTCAGTGTCAAAATTGCCGGGGAACTTTCTGATTTTAATCCAGAAGATCATTTTGACCGGAAAGAAGTGCGCAAATTGGATCCGTTCACCATTTACCATATGGTAGCTTCAAAAGAGGCAATAGAGCAGTCCAGATTGAATCAAAGCGATGTGAATATGGAACGTGTTGGCGTTATCATTGGATCGGGAGTTGGGGGGATTCAAACACTTGAAGAACAACACAGTGTATACTCTAACAGAGGACAACGCCGGGTTTCCCCCTTCTTCGTTCCACGTATGATTGCCAATATTGCCGCAGGAAATCTTGCCATCCTGCATGGATTTCAAGGTCCCAATAATACGGTCATATCCGCATGTGCTTCCGGTACCGATGCCATTGGTTCTGCCTTCCGTACCATTCAATACGGCGATGCAGATATGATGGTCACCGGTGGTGCCGAAGCAAGCATAACCGGGTTAACTATATCCGGATTTGCAAATATAAAGGCACTATCCACACGGAATGATGACCCCACGGCTGCCAGCCGCCCCTTCGATTTAGACCGAGATGGGTTTGTTTTGGGTGAAGGGTCGGCTACATTGATACTCGAAGAAGCTGAGCATGCCAAAGCCAGGGGTGCAACCATCCTGGCCGAAATGGCTGGCTATGGTGCCACCGATGATGCCTATCATATCACCCAACCTGCTGAAGGTGGTTTGGGAGCCATCCGTGCCATGCGGAATGCGGTAAATGATGCGGGGCTTTCTCTGGAAGAAGTGGATTACATCAATGCTCATGGTACCTCCACCCCTTTCAATGATAAGACAGAGTCCGCAGCCATTTCATCTCTCTTTGGTGATCATGCTCAAAACTTGTGCGTCAGTTCCACCAAATCTATGGTCGGGCACTCTTTGGGTGCCAGTGGTGCATTAGAGGCCGCTGCCTGTGTGAAGGCCGTCGAAAATAATATGATTCCACCTACCATCAACTACACTACACCTGATCCAGAATGCCCATTAAACTATGTCCCAAATAAAGCAATAGAGACAGATGTAAATGTAACCATGTCAAACTCATTTGGCTTCGGCGGACATAATGGTGTGATTGTAATTAAACAATGGAATCAAGCATAGCACGTGCCACTATTTGATTTTCTACTTAAATCATTTAAATCACACCCCCTTTCTAAATTAGAAAAAATATGCGGTTACCAATTCCGTAACCGCACCTACCTGGAACAAGCATTCACCCACCGTTCCATCTCCAGCTTGCCAAGACAAAATTATGAACGGTTGGAATTCCTTGGTGATGCGGTCATTGACATTGTGGTAAGTCGAGAACTTATGCGTGAGTTCCCCGAAGGTGATGAAGGCTTACTTACTCAAAAACGATCGGCCCTCGTTCAAAAATCTTTTTTGGCAGCCATGGGACAGTTATTAAATCTTCTCGATTTTATCGATATTGAAGCCACCGTAGATTTAAATCAGGAAAAGATTGCTGTGAAACAGTCGGCCAATTTGTATGAAGCACTCATTGGTGCCATGTATTTAGATCGAGGTATCGAGCCGGCGAAAAAACTAATTCTTGATACAATATGGACCCATCGTACTGAGGCATGGAAATCCGTAAACCACAAAGGTCAACTCATTGAATTATGCCATGAGAAACAAATGGCCAATCCCAAATTTTTAGTATCCAATGTGACTGGACCGGATCATCAAAAATTGTTTGAAGTCCACGTTAAAATTGGGGATGAAATCTATCCGAGTGGGATTGGTACAAATAAAAAGGCAGCGGAGCAACATGCGGCGCAATACGCCATGGACGCTTTACAGGGCTAATTCTCTATATCTTTAATTTTATCCCTGATGCGAGCAGCCATTTCATATTCTTCCTTATCAATGGCTTTTTGAAGCTGATCTTCTAATAATTCCACTTTGGGTTCTTGCTGAATATCGTCTTCGATATTTTCCATATCTTCTTCCCACACCACAGACGCTTCCATGACCTCATTGGCCACCAGAATTGGTGAATGCATGCGGAGAGCGACTGCAAGAGCATCACTGGGGCGTGAATCAATTTCACGATGACCCAGCTCTTCACTTTGAAGATCAAGGATTGAATAGAAAATGCCCTCTTCCAGTTTAGTAATTTTTACAGCGGATAAATTTCCATCAATCCCTTGGATTACATTGACAATTAGATCGTGCGTTAAGGGTCGAGGTGTATCCATATATTCCATAGCCATTGCAATAGCTTGGGCTTCATAGGCCCCTACAAGAACAGGAAGCTTGCGATCCCCTTCTAATTCTTTAAGAATTACCGCATAACTGCGGTTCGGGTGATAATATGATATTTTTTGAACTTTAACGGGAATCATCCTGTATCCTTATTCGAAATTATATACCCGCCAGTTAGGGTTCAACTTTTTTTGGATAAAATTCCTTTTAGTTGATCAATCTTTTTTACCGGCGTTGGATCGGTACCATGCAAAATTGCACACCAATAACTGACCCAATCACCAAAATGAATCGTATGCAAATACCGCTCTGTCATTGAGTCTCCATCAATAGAAACCACTGGATTGTTTTCCCAACCAACAATTTCATTATGATTGATTTCCGGCAATTCATTGTGATACGCCAACATTTTACTATTTTCACTAAGCTGGCCTTTCCATCGGACCGCAAGTGTTGCTGTGGCATCAGATTCAGCATAAATCACGGGTACTGTTTGATATATCCGCTGGGCCATTGCAAATGTCGGATTCTCATCCGATTCTATTCCATATTCATCTCTTTTTGATTGAATCTTTGATACGGCATTATTGAGCTCACCAATCGTGTCTGTTCCAATCAATCCCATTGTATTGAGCACATAGAGCATGGGTACAAATGAAATGGCCAAGGCGGCGCGAGGCTGCAACCCCGGAGGAATGGCGACCACATCCAAGCCCAATGCCTTCATTCGTTCGGTTAAGGCGCCACCAGTGGATATACCCACTATTTGTGCACCTTTATCCCGTGCGTGATCAAAAGCAGAAAGGGTTTCTTCCGTATTCCCGGAGTAGGAGGAACATTTCTAGACACCACTATGGGGATGTTCAATTCATATTTGGCCAGGGTGCGGACCACGTCGCCACCAATGGCCGATCCGCCCATACCAGCCACTACAATATTACGGATATCCGCATAGGGTCGATTCAGTGATATGGATTTGCCAATATCCATGGCTATTTCAATATGATCTGAAAAATCATAAATGGATTGATGCATGTTCTGCGGGTCGAGTGTTTTGTATGATGACATTAAAATTTCCTGTTTAAAATCATAGTGGCAAATTGGTTCAAATGATCCTGTTTTTTTTCTTGGATCCTATCCAGACCTTGTCTGGCTTTTTCAATATAATGATGAATGACGCACTCACCTTCTGTTTGAATATTATTCGCTTCAAAATAGGATTGATAATCAGAGATGGAAGGCGAGGTGTCCATAAATGCCGTCCAGTTGTCCGGATGCTTTTCACGAGCTAAAATCGTAATTGCGGTTTGTTTCTCTTCCCGGATATCACTACCGAGACTTTTCCCCATGGTGGATTCATCCCCGAATATTTCCAAAAAGTCATCCTGTATCTGAAAGGCCAATCCCAAGTTCAGTCCAAATTCAAATAAGTGGTGGGCATCTTCTTTATTTACTCCACCTAGTAATGCCCCCAATTCAGCACATAATCCCAAAAGTGAACCGGTCTTTTTTCCGATCATGATGAGATATTGTCCCATAGTAATGGATACATCATGCTCAAATTCTTTATCCATCCCCTGACCTTCACAGACTGCCAATGTCACTTCATTGAAGCGCTGATGAATAATTGGCGGCAGTCCTGTGAGAATCAATTGGGAGAGGACAAATAAACCATCCCCTGAAAGAATGGCAGAAGAAGCATCCCATTGTTGATGGACGGTCGGCTGGCCGTGGCGTGTTTTATCTCCATCCATAATATCATCATGGACGAGTGTAAAATTATGCAGGAGCTCCACAGCGATGGCCACTTTCATGAGATCATCAGGATCTGCATCATGAGCCTGCCCCGATAAATGCACTAAAATTGGTCGAAGGCGTTTCCCTTTTCCCTTGAGGACATATTCAATCGGATCATAGAGATACCGAGGCGTCTCATGGATGGGGACTTTTTTTAGAGCTTTTTCAATTTCTCCCTTTAGAAAAATGATATGATCTTGAAATGTACTAATGGCCGCTGTCCAGTTTTAAAGTGCCAATTTCATTTAATTTACCCATAACGATGGATTGAATTTCTTGCATCCGCTCAGGTGTATTGGCTTCAAATCGACAAACAATGACAGGCTGCGTATTGGATGATCGAACCAAACCCCATCCATCACCAAATTTGATACGGACACCGTCCACGGTGCTACAATCATAATTTTCTGTAAAGTAGTCGACTGCTTCTTTTGCTATCCGAAATTTTTCTTCGTCCGATTCAGCTTCTAAACGCATTTCTGGAGTAGAATAATAAGTTGGCAATTCTGCTTTCAGTTCAGATAAAGTCCGATCCGTTCTGGATAAGGTTTGTACAATTCGAGCTGCCACATAAATGGCATCGTCAAATCCAAAGAAATCATCGGCAAAAAAGATATGGCCACTCATCTCGCCACCCAATTTACAGTTCAGTTCAGCCATCCGCTGTTTAATGAGAGAATGTCCGGTTTTCCACATGACGGGCTTGCCGCCATATTTCAAGATCATATCTTCCAAGGCTTGTGAACACTTTACATCGAAAAGAATTTCATCCCCCTCTTCCAACACTTCCGGGAGAAACAGTGCCATGAGTTGATCTGCCCAAATCACATCGCCAGTTTCGTCAATAACACCCACGCGATCCGCATCTCCATCAAAGGCCAGTCCAATATCATAATCGCCCGTCTTCATTAGATCGATCAAATCTTTCAGATTTGCCTCTACCGTAGGGTCAGGATGATGGTTAGGAAAGGTGCCATTCACATCGCAGTATAATTCGGTCAATTCCACATTCAAATTTTTAAAAACATCCGGGGCGCAGATAGCACCAGCAGCATTCCCACAGTCCATGACCACTTTCATGGGTTTTTGAATATCAATTTTTGAAACAATCATCCGCTTATATTCGGTGAGAATATCATAGGCCACTTCTGTGCCTTCACCCGTTTCATAATCCTGATTTTCAATGATGGTACGGATATTCTGGATTGATTCCCCAAATACAGCCTTTTTATTTCGGGACATTTTAAATCCATTGAATTCCGGCGGATTATGACTCCCGGTAATCTGTACAGCCCCTGCCACCTCTAACTTGAACATGGAATAGTAATTGGCCGGTGTAGGCAGAATACCAATATTTATTACATCGACCCCGGTGGATAACACACCGGTTTTGAATTGTTCAATCAGGCTGGGAGTGGTAAGGCGAACGTCGCCGCTGAGAGCAATTTCCTGTCCCCCGCCGCGCATAATAAATGTGCCAAATCCTTTGCCTAAACTTTCAACGACGTCCGGTGGAAAATCGTCTGCCACCTTGCCACGTATATCATATTCACGGAAAATATATTTGTTGAGATTCATTCTGTCCTTTCAAGAGATAATATGAGGTTAAAAATTAAAGAAAATATATCAGTCCTCTAACGATTGAATGGAATTATTCGTCTGTTTTTGGCTTTTGACGCAACGCCTTTTTCTGGGATTGGATCTTTTTGGATTGAAGCCTTTTTTCTTTTGATGTTCGGGTGGCTTTGGTGGGGACTCTTTTCTTGGGTTTCCGATTGAGTTCATTCAATTTTTCACGGAGTCGTCTTAGGGCAATATCCTTATTGCGATGCTGACTCCGTTCATCTTGGCATGTAACCACAATACCGGTTGCCAAATGGGTTAATCGAACCGCAGACTCCGTTTTATTCACATGCTGCCCTCCTTTACCGGAAGCGCGAAAAGTATCGACTCGGCATTCTTTAAGAAGGTCCTTGTTGGAATTGGGTATAGTGATCATTCAATCACACGTCTCAAAAAGCCATCTTCTACTTCTAGCATTTTTACAGCTTCATCTTTTGAGCAATTTTTTATAATCATCACTACGGCTGTTTTTACAGATTTATCAGCTTCAAACAATTTTGACTGGGCTATGTTATAATCCACCCCTGTGAGATTTTCGATAATTCGCGTACCACGATCCACCAGTTTATCATTCACGGCCATGAGGTCCACCATAAGGTTGCCATACACTTTCCCTAAACGGACCATGGTAGCAGTGGATATCATATTCAATACCATTTTAGTGGCTGTCCCCGCTTTCATCCGTGTAGAGCCAGTAATCACTTCCGGTCCAGTATCCACTTTAATAACTATGTCCGCATCAGCAGATAAAAAGGGCTTCTCATTACAAATGAGATAGACTGTTTTGGCTTCAATCGATTTTCCGTACTCGATGGATGCTTTCACATATTGAGCTGCCCCACTTGTGCTGATGCCAATGACCACATCCCCTTTACTTAGCCCAAAATCCTTCAGGTCATTTATGGCTGCATCTGGTTGATCTTCCGCCCCCTCGATGGATCGACGCAATGCATCATCTCCGCCGGCGATGATTCCATTAAACCAGTCCCCTGGTACAGAATAAGTGGGGGGCATTTCAGAGGCATCGAGAACACCTAAACGCCCGGAAGTCCCAGCACCAACATATACTACTCGATTTCCATTCCTGATCGCTTCAGTGGTCAATTCCACTGTCTGTTCAATTTCAGAAATAGCAGCATTCACTTTTTTAGCAATGGACTGATCCTCATTATTGATGATTTCTAGAATTTCTGATATGGTTTTATCATCAATGGCATATGAATTCACATTCTGCTGCTCTGTAGAAAGGTTTTTTCGATCCGTTGTTTCCATGATAAAAATTACATCACTTCCCTTTAAGTTAGTGCTGTGAAAAACATTCAATTTAATCTGCCCAATGTGGACCTGGATCATGCATGCGACCTCATGTTAGAATGGGGTGTCTTATCTGCATCCATTCAAAATCTAGAAGAAGATGATTCCCCGGATAAAACATGGTTTGATGAACCGGGAGAGCCTCGATGGGAAGCTTGGGCTAAACCTGTAATTGTGGCCCTTATTCCTAAAAATGTTGATGGGGAATCATTAGCAACTTTTTTGCAGAATGAATTTAATCTCCCATCTTTGCCTCAATTTCAAGAATCATTTATTAAAGATGTGGATTGGGTTAAAGAAACACACAAAATTGATCAACCCAACAAAATTACAGATCTCCTTTGGGTCATTCCCACCGGTCAATCGCCAGTAGATGCACATGCTACCAATATATTTTTGGATCCCGGAGTATCATTCGGTTCGGGCACCCACCCTACCACCCATTTATGTTTGGAATGGCTTTCCAATAATATAAAAGGTGGGGAATCGGTTTTAGATTTTGGATGTGGTTCCGGCATCCTTGCCATAGGTGCGTTAAATTTGGGTGCCAAATCTGCTAGGGGTGTAGATATTGACCCTGCCTGTTTAAATAGTACAAGAGAAAATGGAAAAACCAATGGTGTATCAATTGAAACCTATCTCCCAGCAGATTTACCTCAGGATCAACAATTCGACATTATCATTGCCAATATTTTAGCCAACACCCTCGTGGAACTCTTGCCGACATTTCTATCCAAGTTGAATCCAGAGGGGCATATCGTTGTTTCGGGGTTTATGGCATCACAGGTGAAGAAAATCCTCAATGCCTACAGCAACAGCTTTACCAACCTCATGGAACAGACAAAATCGGATTGGGCATTAATCTCGGGAAAACTAATCTAGTTTAAACTGGCAAAATACCGTTTTGCTTCTTTCATCACTTTCGGTGAAAGCAAAACGGAACCGACCACAGTAGGGATGGCCATAACCGCATACATTCCGTCTACCAAATTGATGACCACATCGATGGTAATCATGGCACCCACAACAATGGTCACAATATAAAAACACCTATAAAAGAAAATACTTTTCGTCCCGAACAAGTAACCGCTGCATTTACTGCCATAATAGGAATAACTCATCATGGTAGAAATACTAAAGGTGAGGACAGCAGCAAGCAAAAGGAATTTTCCGAACCCGCCTAATTCTTTAATAAATGCGGTGGTGGTCATGGTGACCCCATTTAACCCTTCTTGCTCCCAGACCCCGGATGCCAAAATCACCATGGCCGTAATGGTACAGACCACAATGGTATCGATGAAGGGTTCGATCATGGCTACCAATCCTTCACGGATCGGTTCTTTTGTCATGGCCGCACCATGGGCCATATCCGAAGTTCCCAATCCCGCTTCATTTGAGAATAAAGCTCGGCGAACTCCCGCCACAATTACTGCACCTACAGCGCCACCCATTACCGCATCTCCGGTGAATGCATCATGAATAATCAATCCGAATAGAGATGGAATTTCTGTAATGTGATTAAAAATCACCAACAATCCTGAAAATAAATAAAGGACAACCATGATAGGGACCATTAAGGATGCTACTTGACCGATTCTTTTAATCCCGCCAAAAATTACTAATCCCGTTAAAAATGCCATAATCAACCCTTGGGTCAGATTCCCTGTCATGACATTATCTGCAAACCATCCATTGGGTTCGAAAACCTGATTTCGAATAATATCTGCCAATTGATTGGATTGAAACATGACCGTACACCCCACCAAACCGGCCAGACTAAATAGAATAGATAATGGTTTGAATTTTTTGCCCAATCCATTTTCAATATAATACATGGGACCGCCTTGGATCTGACCCGCATCATCCTTGCCGCGATATAAAATGGCCAGTGTACATGAAAAGAATTTCGTAGACATGCCCACCACAGCACTCACCCACATCCAGAATAATGCACCAGGACCACCCATTTGGATGGCAATGGCCACACCACTGATATTTCCCAACCCCACTGTACTGGCCAATGCGCTGGACAAAGCCTGAAAATGCGTAATTTCTCCGGGATCATTTGGGTCATTATATCGTCCAAGAAGGATATTGACACCATGCCGAAAATACTTAAATGGCACAAACCGACTATAAATGGAGAAAAAGATACCGCCGCCTAAGAGCAATATCAACAGGGGCAAACCCCACATAAACCCTGCGAAGGCAGAAATTCCGTTATTAATATTTTCCAACAAATTCATTTCATTCTCTTAAAAAAGTTGCGAATTATACCGAAATTCCATGCTTAATTACTAATCCTATTTCGATGAAAAGACTCGATTTATATATCATTCGCCAATTCTTGGTCACCTTATCCATGACCTTGCTGGGATTTTTGTGTGTCATCCTCATTGTGGATCTCATTGAAAACCTGGATCGATTTATCGATAATGGCATCCCTGCCAAGATTACTATTAAATATTACATTTATGCCATTCCGTGGTTTTTGAATATCGGTCTACCCATGTCCATGCTTATTTCCACCGTATTCAGTGTGGGGCTTCTGGCTAAGCGAAATGAATTGACTGCCATGAAAGCTACAGGAATCAGCCTCTACCGCATTGCTATTCCCATTACATCCATTGGACTTATTGTAAGTTTTATTTCATTCGAATTGGATAATACGTGGGTGAGTAAAGGAAATGAAGTCCGGTTTAATATTGAACGGGAATACATGAAGCGGCGGTCCCGTGTAAAGGCGCAGAAAGAATTGCGGAATGTCTTCCTGCAAAAGAATGAAACAACCCATATTTCTATCGGTCGTTATAAAGTGGAAACAACGGTCGGCCGTGCCATTACAGCCATTTCTTTAGATCAAGGCATCGTCACCCAGCGCATGGATGCCCGGGGCATTAAATGGCTCGATTCACTGAATACATGGAAGGTAAATGATTTCTCGATCCGAGAATTCACACCGGCTGGAGAAGTGCGTCAAATGACCATGTCCAAAGGGGATACGCTTTTGGAATTAAACTTCACCCCATACGATATTACCCAGCAATCCAAAACACCGGAAGAAATGAGTTTTGCCGATCTTACTGCACGGATTCAACAACTGAAAGCCAACGGTGTGGATACCACCAAGTGGGAAGTAGATCGATTATTTAAAGTCTCCTTCGCATTTACCAATTTAATTGTCGTTTTATTTGGCCTTCCTTTGGTAGTCATGAAAGCGAAAGGTGGACTATCCTTCGGGGCAGGGATGGGTATATTTGTGATATTTATTTATTATGCCTTTATCAAGTTTGGCATGTCTATGGGGTATAATGGCGTCATGTCTCCCATGACATCGGCGTGGATGGGGAATGTGTTATTTTCCATCGGTGGCATTTTGCTACTCATTCTCGCTCGGAAGTGATTCCTCCGGCACTGGCGAGGGGCCGCTATCTAGGCCATCGCTCTTTTCTTTTCTCCCTTTAAAACTGGTCATGGTAAATCCGAGAGACACATTTAATCCTTTCATGGAGTGAATCCATAATCCATTCCGAAATGAGAATGCCAGGTCAATCATCACCGGACCGCCATGGAATCCGACACCCATACCCAATTCAGTTCGATCCATTCCTTCCCACGCGAATCCCATCCGCAAGGGCATGGCCGGGAATCGTTGAAGTTCTGCACCCATGGCCCATCGCCACCTCGAATTGGCATACAATCGATTTTCAAATCCCGTAGTTAAATCTGAACTGAGGAGTAAATCATCCTTTTTATAAGAAGCCCCAAATCGAAGAGTGGCCGGATAACGTATATTAAATTCTTTTACTTTGCCATTCTCATCCAAATTTTTGACTACCTTTGATTCAGATGTAACAATGGATCCTCCTGATAGGTTGTCAGCACGAAGTGAATCTATTTTGTAGGAATAAACTACCGCCACTTCGTCTGACAAACGTTCTCCTTTCCACTTAAATGGGTATTCTATTAAATCCTTAATAAAGGAAGGTTTATTCCAACCAATCGTCCCAAGTGCATTGATCAAGGAGACACCAAAACGCATACCATTTATCTGCTTCGAGGCAACGCCAATATCCAGTCCATAACCTGCCCCTCCATACCCTTGGCGAAGAAAATAAGTACCTGATCCATATACCGCATCTGGTCTGGTTATAAAATTGGCATGACTGGAATCTGGATCAATCCCCATATAAAATAACCCTTGAAGGTATTTTAGTGTGAAACCGACTGCAAAGGATTCGTAAGGTATTGCAAATGAAAAGCCTATCTCGTTAACACCCATAATCTCCATTCCAAAAGTCATATCTACATCAGGATTATTGCCATTTCCTTCAAGCATTAAACGAGCCATTCCCGCTGGAATTGCATAAGAGCTCATATACATAAAATTGGAAGTAATTGCCATATTTCCGGAGGCATAATTGATTCCAGGAATAGCAATTTGGCCATTCATATCAAATTTAAGTCCATCTCTATTTTCAAGTCGGTTGATCATTGAAGTTTTTTCATCATTATCCAATGTATCACCACTCAAGACTTTCATAGCTGCCATTGATAAATAGTTATTTCTTATTCCGAAATCAAGGCCCCCTAACTGTATCATGAATGGCTTTTCCTTTTGAAATGCAATCAATCCTGGATTAAATCCCACTGCATAAATGCCATCGGCAATGCAACAGATCTTGGATCCTGCTTCTGGGCGCTTAAAGTCCCAATCAAAAGAATAATAAGTACTGAATAACACCTATTCAAAACATAGTCTTTCTTTTTTGTTTTGTGATTGAAACGACCTCACTATTTGATTCTTGACTTCCCCCATGACTTATACTAAAATACCAACCTGACATATCCACAGTCTTTCCATCCGTCGATTGGATACGAATTCTTACGCTATCTCTTAAACTAGCTTCCATTGAATTGATTCCACTGGTCGCGCTGGGCGTCCAAGCCAAAGAACCTACATTTTTTAATTCAGTTGAAATATCTGTCCACCCTTGATCCTTGGTCATATCTGGATTTGTGCCTGCGTAATAAGCCACATTCACAAAATCAACCGTACCGAATGTCTCCCACTTGATCGTTATCGGATTATCCTTATCCAAGGTCTGCCCTCCATTGGGATATTTGACCACAATTTCATTTGGGACTCCACTTGTAATACCCGTGCTGCTCAAATTAAAAGTGATGTTTGAATTAATATCAATATAATCGGCAGTAGACAAATAAACTTTTTTCCCATCAGACCCTGATAAGTAAAATCTAGGCGCCATATAAGGCTGTCCAGGATTGGTCATTAATCGAACCTTATCTTTACTTATTGGAGTTGTATAACTAGCCACTCCTGGATCCTTAACCTGTCCAGCATGTACTCCTGAATTCGTGGCAGGATAAAAACTTAATGGATCTGGTAATGGTATTTTAATTAATGTATCTACATAAGAAACTACCGTATCAATACCTGACCCGGAGTTTTTTATTAAATAAGCCATCCCATTAACACAGTCTGAAAAATCATCCATTACATCAAAAATAAAATAATTACCATTGGCTGGATTCAGAAGATCACATTGGGAAATTATATAAACCCTATCAGTATTAGCCCAATTTAATTTCACCACCATGGAATCTTTAAATGCACTTAAAGCTGCTTCAGAGGTATCCAAAGGGAAATAACCTGTATTTGACATAAGCATAGATAATTCACCACCGGATGGAATTTTATTTTCTACGGTCAAATTAATTTTTGCTGCTTGTAACGTAGATCGGATTTGATTACGATTGGTATAATGCATTTCCTGTACGGGGGAATTGGTGACCGAAATAAATGTCATGGGTGCCATTATCACTTCAAATGGGGCTAGCATTCTATATTTACCGCCAATAAACATATTGGCTTCTATAGTGCCTCTTCCATCGATACGCGCCCTAGAATTAACTTTGAATATAGCTGGGTTAGAGGACATTAGATCTACAACTGTACTCTCACCTGTTTTTGGTGCCAAAGTAGTGCTATCATAGTACGCTACTGATGAAGGAGTTTTATACTTTAGGGTAGTTGTCCCTTCATTGGATAGTCGAACAATTGTTTTTGTCGTATCTCCCGAATCAGTAGGTTTTGCCAATGTGGATAATGCATTCACTTTCATGGATTCTCCCATCTGATTAATACCCTCCATATCAAAATCAAGCACAACAGGTAGACGGATACCATTGTTCATTTCAATCTCAAGTTTCGTATTGACAAATTCCATACCTGAAAATCCTAATGGCATAGCTGATATTTCAAAAGTAGTAGGAGGAAATTCTTGAATGATATTTGCC
>LUME01000427.1_pt1 | contig 13921 bp, 9 predicted proteins | sample 729951 | NCBI WGS metagenome assembly LUME01 (sample SAMN03860271, study PRJNA289734) | marine metagenome | biome: seawater column; feature: ocean; material: water; isolation source: Red Sea water column Station 34 - depth 200m | place: Saudi Arabia: Red Sea | collected 2011-10-15 | depth 200 m | reverse complement strand
GTATTCTTCGTGCGTTACAAGAATTATGGTGTTCCCATGACCATGGAGATCATCGAAAATCTTCATGATCTCCACACCACTCTTGGAGTCGAGGTTGCCGGTTGGTTCATCAGCAAGGAGGATAGACGGCCGATTTACAAGCGCCCTGGCGATGGCCACCCTCTGCCGCTGCCCACCGGACAGTTCATTCGGTTTGTGGTGCATCCGGTCCCCGAGCCCGACCGCCTCCAGCGATTCCGCCGCTCGCTCGATTCTGTCGGCTCTCGGCATATTTGCATAAATCAGCGGCACTTCTACATTCCTCAGCGCTGTCGCCTTTGGGAGAAGGTTAAAAGTTTGGAAGACAAACCCGATCTTCCTGTTCCGGATGGAAGCGAGCTGATTGTCATCCATCTCGTGAACCAGTTCTCCTTCAAACTCGTAACTGCCGGCGGTGGGAGACAGCCGATCATGTTCATGAGCGTGGATTTTCCCGATCCCGACGGCCCCATAATGGAAATGTATTCGTTGTGAACGATGGTCACATCCACGCCGTCAAGGGCTCGCACCACTTCACCGCCTACGTCATAGTAGCGCTTGATCCCCTTGAGACTGATGAGAGTGGACACGGTCACCCCTTATTCCTGAGATTCCTGCCGGCGGGAGTTCTCTCCCTTGCCTCCTTCAAGACTCTCCATCATAACCGCTCGGTTATGACTCAAATCCTTACTGATGGCGCGGTAGCTCCCCACAACAATCTCCTCCCCTTCTTCGAGACCGCTGAGCACTTCATAATGGGTCTCCGAGGAGATGCCCACTTTCACGGGACGGAGGTGGACAAACTGAGCGTCTTCCTTCACCTTGATCTCCTCCACACCATCTACCTCTGAAAGAACACCTTCACGAATGACGCCCCCCGGTGCATCTGCCAGGACGAAGACAAGCTCTTCCAGTTCCCGCACCTTTGGGGTCGACTCCTGATTCTCTCCCCGCTTCTTCGATTCTCCATTCTCCGGGGGACTCTCCTCAGAGTTGACCGGTCTCACGGTAAGGCTCTGAATAGGAATGGCGAGAGCGTCTCCGCGTCTGTCAGTGATGATACTTGCCGTGGCGCTCATCCCCGGCCGAATCAATTCCGGCACATCAAGCATCTTCACTTTCACCTTGTAGTTGGTCACCTGATCCTGTGTTCCGAGGCCCGTCGTCGTCGCCACATGGGCGATTTCTGTCACAACACCGTAGAAGAGCGTATCCTGAAATGCATCAATTTCAATCTCGGATGTGTCCCCTGTCGAGACGGAAACAACATCATTTTCGTTCACGTCGACGTTCACTTCCATCCTAGAGAGATTGGCGATGCTCATGATAACATCAGCCTGAAACACCGAACCGAGGGCCATTTCCCCCTCTTCCTTTCGAATCTCCGTCACAATTCCGGTGGTCGGCGCGAGGAGAGAGGTCTTGGAGAGGTCGTCCATGGCAGATTTCAGCGCCGCTCGGGAGGTCGACACCTCCGCCTCCGCCGCCTGGAAGGATGCGCTCGCCGCCTCCAACTCCTGGCTGGAGATGAGCTTCTCTTCGAACAATCTCTCTTCCCGTTCCTTGATTGCGCTTATTTTTGCAAGATTCGCTCTCGCGGACTTCAAGCGGGAACTGGCCTGTTCGGCGGCCGCCTCGTATCGTGTACGATCGAGAGAAATGAGAGGCTGGCCAACCATGACCGAATCGCCCTCATTAACCGCAATCTCCATAATTAGAGCGCTGATGTTGGCGCTCAACTCAATATTTCTCTCCGGTTCAATCCTGCCGGAGCCGGTCACTTTGTGAATAATCTCCTGCCTTTCTACCGACTCCACCGTAACGGCGATCGGTTTCTCCCCTTTGGAGAGGAAGGAGCCGCCGGCGATGCCGAGGATGGCAACACCAATAATTGAGAAGATGATTATCTTTTTCTTTTTCCTGTTTTTCTTAGCCATGATGCCTCATTGTTTGTTATAGCCGCCCGGCGAGGGCGTCCAGTTCCGCCTTCAGAATTCGCTCATCGTATCTTGCCCGAACAAGTGAACTGTTCGCCTGAGCCACCGACAGCTGGGCGTTCAAGAGATCGAGGATGGTGGCGGCCCCGAGAGCGTATCTCTCCTGTGCCAGTTTCAAGTCTTCCTCGGCGGCAAGCTTTGTACCTTCGAAAATGGGAATTGACTCATTCATGTTCCGCCACATGAGAAATGTGTTCTCGTACTGAATCTTCAGATTCCGCGTCAGCTGCTTCAACTCTTGCCGCTGAACCTCCGCCTGAATTCTCGCCTGCTGCATCTGAGACGACCTCTGAAGACCGGTAAACAGAGGATAGGAGAGCGAAAGATTGATCGATCTTCTCCACTCGTTTCCCACGTCCGAAAACACTTCATCAAACTTGTCCGACGAGCCGCTGTAGCCGACGGACATGGAGAGGGATGGAAAGTATCCGGCTCGAGCAATGTTGACACGAATGTCCTGCGCTGCCACCTGCATCCGCTTGGAGATGAGTAGTGGATTCTGCGCCTCCACCAGACGCCAGACTTCGTCTTCCTGTGGCAGAGTGGATGTTTCATTGTCAGTTGGCCGAGAAAGCTCAAACTCGGAGTTCACATCAACACCCATGATGTTGGCGAGATTGTTACGGGAGTTTCGGAGTGTCGCCTCCTGACCGAGGTACTGGACGCGGGCGTCCCCCAACAGCACTTCCTGTTTCAACAGATCGGACTTTGATACCGCCTCAAGCTCGTACTGCTGCCGGACACGTTCTACCTGCCGCTCGGAAAGTTCGACCTGCCGGCGAATCACTTCCAGCAACTCGATGTTTTTGAGATGCTGGTAAAACGATTGTTTGACCGCGAGTACCGAACTGATTCTTGTGGACCGTTCACCGTGCACCGCCAGATCGAGGGAATTCTTGCTTAACGCAAGTTGATTCCACCAATTGCCGCCGTCAAAGATGTTCTGGCTGATTGAAAGCGAGCCGGAGTGATACTCAGATTCACCCACCGTCACCTCCGATCCTGCCGGCGTGTAGGCGCCTTGAAATGCCGATCCTGTGGAAGCGCTGATTCTCGGGAGGATGACTGAAAGACTACCCTTTCGGTTCGCGACAGCGGATTCCACATTCAATTGTGCCAACCGCACATCGAGGTTGTTCTCCATCGCGATCTGGATGCACTGATCGAGGGTGTACGTCTGCTGAGCTCCGCACACCGACGCAAAGATAATGACTGTAAAGATTCGCCTAAACATTCCTGCTCACTGCTGAATTTGACACAACTAATTTGAAATGGATGTCCCCACTACGATGACGCCTCCACAAAATACGACCGTTCCCGCCACAAGTTCCTTCCAATTCACTCTATCCAGTTCTACCCAGTTTCGTTCTTGAGGAACTCATCTTTGATTTCGAGAAAATAACGGTAGGCGTCTTCGTAACTGTTCTCGATCTTTCCGTCCAGAATCGCCTCTTCAATTGCGGTCTTGATCTCACCCACTGTTTTCCCGGGCCCGAGACCGCACTCCTCCATAATCTGCGCGCCCCTGACGGGCGATTGAAAAGCTCGGAAAGCGTCCCGTTCCACTACGTCGCCCATCAGCTCTTCAACACGATCGAAATTTCCCAGATACTTCTTCACAAGCCTTGGATTTTTGGAGGTGATGTCGGCACGGCAGAGTATCATCAGATCGTCCACCTCATCTCCCGCTGCCATCATCAGCCGCCGGACAGCGCTGTCGGTCACGCCCTCCTTCGCCAGGGCGATGGGACGGAGGTGGAGTGCCGTCAGCTTTTTGAGGTAGTCACGGCTCTCATTCGAAAGTTTCATCCGCTTTGCAAGTTTGTCAATCATCCTTGCGCCGACGGCATCGTGCCCGTGGAAAGTCCAACCTCGTTTCCTGTGGAGGCGGCGGGTGCGCGGTTTCCCGATATCATGAAGAAGCGCCGCAAACCTCAGTTCAGTCTTGTCCGTGTTCTCACTGATGTTGTCCACCACCTGAAGAGTGTGATAGAAAATGTCTTTGTGGTGCCATTCGGAAGGTTGCTCAAGGCCGTAGAGAGCGGTGATCTCAGGCAGAACCAGTTCCATCAGCCCTACCTTCTGAAGGAGGTCAAGGCCAATGGACGGCACCGGCGAATCGAGAATCTTGTAGATCTCGGCGGTGACACGCTCCGATGAGACGATCTCGATTCTGTCTGCTTGCCGTCTGATACTGTCGATGACCTTTGGATCAACCTTGAAATCAAGTTGAGAAGCGAAGCGGACGGCCCGAAGAATGCGTAGCGGATCATCCGAAAAAGTGTCGTCCGGATCAAGAGGCGTCCGGATGAGACCGCCGTTGAGATCCTGAACGCCGTTGAAGGGGTCGTGAAGTTCACCGAACTCCTCCTCGTTCAGCGAAACGGCCATGGCGTTGATTGTAAAATCACGGCGAGAGAGGTCAGTGGCAAGGTCTGCTTCGGTGACTTCCGGCTTTCTTGAATCAGGCTCGTAAGTCTCCGTTCTCGCTGAGGCGACCTCCACAATTCCACCGCTGACCGGAATCTGCGCTGTTCCAAACTTTTCGAAGGGCACCACCTTCTTTGAACCGATTTTGGGCGCTAGTTTTTCAGCAAAGGCGATTCCGTCGCCCACCACCATCAGATCAACATCCGCTAGACTTCGTTTCATAAGGGCGTCACGCACGTAGCCGCCCACGACATAGACCTTTGCGCTGACAGTCGCCGCCACTTCCGTCGCTGATGTCAGAATTGAAAAGCTGTCAGATTGCTCTTCAAGCAGTGATGCCACATTTGCCATAGCCTGTAAATTTAAGGGTATGGAGAAGAAATCCATGACAGAGAGAGATTCCTCTTGAAGCTCCCCTTTCGGCGCAATAACTTCTGATCATGAGACTGCGCCTAGTCATCCTGGCCCTTTTCTCCATTTCATCGCTCAATGCTCAGTTCGCGAATGTGCGCGTGACGGTGGACCAGATGCGGCTGAAGGAGAGCGACCGACGCGCCACGTCCACGCTGGCGAACGAAGTGATCAACCTGTTCAAGCTAACACGTTGGGACGAAGAGTACGGCGATCTGGACATCTCCCTCAACGTTCAGTTCATTTTTGAAGGGGTGGCGGACAAAGGGAGCGAACATCTCTACTCGGCTCAGTGCCTCTTCTCAACTGGCGTCGATCAACGGTATTTTGCCAAAGGGATCCAATTCCCCTATGTGATGGGACAGACCGTAGTCCCGTCGCCGGTGGTGTTCGAACCGCTAGCGAGTGCGATGGAGTTTTATGCCTATATCGTTCTTGCCGGTGAAGCTGATACGTATGAACAGTTCGGCGGGACGCGGTTCTACGAGAAGGCCCGGGAGATCGCCCTGAGAGGAATGTCATCCCAGTATCGCCTCGGCTGGAGAGATCGAACGGAGCTCGTGGACCTGCTGACGAAGTACCGGGAGAGTCGGTTGGCCAAGTTCCATTTCTATGATGCCATGGCTTATATTGAAGAGGGAGATCCCGACGGCGCCGATACCGCTCTGAAGGAGATGATGAAAAACCTTGAAATGACTTTTTCAAAGTATCCGAGGGAGCACTACACGATAATCTTCCTCACCGGCCACGCCGAGGCGTTGAGCCGTCTGCCTGACGGCATCTCCTCCAAGAAGACGATTCTCAACAAACTGTCACAGCTCGATCCCGACAACAAAGCCAAGTATCAACTCGGGCTCGGCGACAAGTCTCGGTAGGTTCGCTTTCCCCTCAGATAATAATCGAGCACAATACTCCCCCTGTACATGCGGGAGATCACCGTTCTGTCCCGCACCTTCCGGACAGATTTGACCAGACGCCTCCGACGTAGAATCACCATTGGATGAAGGAGTATCCATAGCATCGATTTTACGATTCCGAGCAGGTGTCGGTAATCGAGCAGGACGAGGGCGTAGAGTGATGCAACCACTTCAAGCGCTAGACGGATAGGGAAGAGGTAAACTGTTAGCGGAAGAGAGTAGTTGCTCAGGAGCATCAGGACAGAATTTCGGTGATTGAGATACTGCTTTTGAATTGACTGCGCAGGGAGCGTAACAGCATTCTTGTGATAAACGACTGAACTTGGGACTACTTTTACGTCCCGCCCCATCAGGTGGAGCCGCCACTGCAGGTCAATCTCTTCCTGATGGGCAAAGAATGTTTCGTCGAATTTCCCGGCGGCTTCGAAATCGTTCTTCCTGATCATGAGCGCCGTTCCGGAAGCCCAGAAAATGGACGCCTCATCATCGTACTGTCCCGAATCAGTTTCCTGTCTTAGGAAGAGCCTGCCTCTCGCAAACGGGAAAGCCAATACATCGAGCGCACCGCCGCAGGCGCCGGCGTAATCGAAAAGATACCTGTCGAAGTGGTTCAGAATCTTGGGCTGAACAGCGGCGATTTCAGGGCTGTTCGTCAGCGCTTCCACAAGCGGTTCGAGCCAGCCGGAATCATGCACTGTATCGTTGTTGAGGAAAAGAAGAAACTCTCCCCTGGCACTTTCTGCCCCCCGGTTACACCCGCCGGCGTACCCTTCATTGGTTCCGTTCCTAATGAGGCGAATCTCGGGATGATGCTCTTTAATCCAGTCGGCGCTGCCGTCCTCCGAAGCGTTATCAACGACAATCACCTCTTTGCGTTCAAAGGTAGAAGCCTTCAGTGAATCGAGACATTCCGACAGCACCTCGATCCCGTTATAGTGCGGAATTATGATTGATACCAGCGGCCGGTCGCTGGAATCAGGAGTCAGGGAAGGAGTCGCCTGCACGGTAGCGTCTGAGAAGGTTGGCGGCGGCGGTATCAGTCGGAAACCTGTAAGTCCATTTCTCCAACAGGTCAACCGCCTCAGCAGCATAGCCGTGTTCGGCGTAAGTCTGTAAGAGAAAACCGGTGATATCGGGCCTCCCGGAATCGTGAAGCTGTCTGAAGATCGCCTTTCCGTTTTCCACATCCCCGGCGTCGTGATAAATCTGCCCGATCTGCAGTTTCATCTCCTGACTGTTGATAGGGACGACCTCTTCGGGCATCAGTTCCGCCATCACCCGGATCGGCGCCAGCGTCTGCTGCTTCAGCCGCTCAAGATCGTCATCGGTAAGGACCGATCCTGCCTGCTTCTCACGGAAATTCCGATATTCCTCCATTCCGAGCTGAAGGAATGCGGAGCGGTAATTCTGCAGAAGCTTTTGGATATTGGGATTGAGATACACTTCCGGATTGTCCAGATTGCGGTATTTGTACCCCGGCGAGTAGTCCTTGTCCCACGTGGTGTCTTCCACAACGTTCATCAGGTTTTCCGCCAGCTTGTCATAATTCACTGAGGGCACGCGGTGCGATCTCAGCCTGAACGCGAGCCCTTCCATCTGCAAATACCTTTCGAGGCCGAGGCGGTTGCTGGGAGAGACAGTGACGGCAAAGTAGATCGGAATTCTCCAGTTGCTCTGCCTGATGATGTGGAGGATCATCAAGTCCTGCACACGTATACCGCCGCCGCCTAAGGTCGGCTTAAGCGTCCAGGAAACTTTCCCCTCGGAGTTTTGAGGATCGCCGGCCACGGGGATAGAGACCGGCGTATCTTTCCACCGATCGACCCTCAGGAAGAGCGGCTTCCCATCAACGGGATTTCTGCCGATTCGGTCTTTCCCTTCGATCTGCCTGTCGCTGAGGCCGATGAACTTTGTGTCGCCGGAACGTGAATCTCGCATCTGTTTGATGTACCAGCCGGTGTTGAGAAGGCTGAGGTTCACCACCATCACGTCCTTGCGTATCCCTTCGACCTCCTGCAGGTACCAGAGGGGGAATGTATCATTGTCTCCGTTCGTGAAGATTACGGCGTTCGGCTCGCAGGTCTGCAGTATGTGTGTGAATGGTAATTGGACGACAGCATAACTCCAGGCACCAATAGGAGCAGAGCAAGCCCCGCCGCCACGGCGCCGTGAGCCATATTCTTCCGCTTGATGAAAGAGACCATCTTATCGAGAAAAGCTGAAGCGGCGATACCGATCCAGATCGAATAGGCCAGAAAACTTCCGACGTATGAATAGTCACGCTCCCGCGGCTGGAACTTGTCCTGATTCAGGTAGAAAATGATGGCCAATCCCGTCATGAAAAAGAGCGCGAGAACAGACCACGCCCGCTGGGGATCTCTCCTAAAATGATAGGCCATTCCGTAGATGCCGAGAAGGAACGGAACGGGGAAGCCAAACTGGCTCCAATCGACGCCGTCCTCCCCTCTCTTCTCGAGCGCACCGAAGTCCGAAACCCATTTGTCGCCGGCGGGCCCTCGCCCGGCAAATTGCCAGAGGAAATACCGTACATACATTCGGACGATCTGGTAATCCCAGAGAAAACTGAATTGTGTTCCGAGATCGTGGAACTTGTACTGGTAGTTCTGTGAACTTGAAAAACTGTTGCCGTTCCTCGGCCTGCCCACTACCGAAACTTTGTGAGGATAAGAGCCCACCTCCTCTTTCTTGTACCTTCGGGGAAAGGTGAAAATGGCGCCGTACTGCTCCCGTTCGAGATACTTGATGGCCCGCTCAACCGTCTCAGGATCGTTCTCGTCGATTGCCGGGTCCTGTCCCGATCGGATGAAGAGGATGCCGTAGGTGGAGTAACCGACAATGACCAACACCGCCGAGGAGAGCGCCAGAGAGGTGATTCGCTTCTTTTTGGCAATGGCATAGAATGTTGCACCGAAAACGAGCAGCATCACCAGTCCGAGACCGGAGAGCCCGATCATGGCGGCGATCTGTGGAAACCCTTTGATGATCCCAAGGTAGATTCCTATAAATACACCCCCTGAGATGGCGGCCATAATGATGAAAGTGCGCCAGGCAAACTTGAGTTTCTTGAAGTATATAATCATCCCCATGAAAGGGAGAGCCAGCAGGTTCAGAAGATGAATTCCGGTGGCCAGTCCAAGGACATAACTGATCATAAGGACGTACCGTTCATTCCCCGGTTCATCGGCACGCTCCGCCCAGTGAAGAATCAGCCACGCCACCACCGCCGTCGTCAGCGTACTCATGGCATACACCTCCGCCTCCACTGCGTTAAACCAGTGACTGTCTGTAAACGCAAATATGAGGGCGCCGACGGCCCCCGCGCCGTAAACTATCCATCGATCTTCGCTCTTCTCGGACTTCCCACGGAACAGTGTGACAAGCTGAACAATAATGAGATAGAGAAACATGACAGACAGGGCGCTCACCAGGGGCGATATGATGTTGACGCGGTACGCGATATCACTGCTGATGGGGATCATAGAAAAGATTCTGCCGATGATCAGGAAGAGGGGACTCCCCGGCGGATGGGGTACGCCAAGGATGTAGGAGGTGGCAATGAACTCGCCGCAGTCCCAGTAGGAGACCGTTTCGGCCATGGTGCTGAAATAGACTAGAAAGGAGACGGCGAAGACGCCGCCGGCCAAGTATCTATTCATCTTTCCCGCTGTCATCAGATTCGTTTTCCTCACCGGTGTCTTCAGTCGAGTCATCAGTGTCGGTCTCATCGTCTTCAGCTTTCCCATTCTCAGATGAGTCCTCTTCGGCCGCGCCGTCAGTTTCCGAAGCTGCTTCTGCGTCACTCTCCTCAGATGCTTCGGGCTCGGGCTTGTTCGACTCTTCCACATAATTCATCTTAAGTCCGCTGAGGCTCGAATCGAGAAACTTATCCTCATCATCAGAAAGATTCCCGGCCATCTTCCGCTTCATCATATCGAGAACATCGATGTAGAAGCTCGCCTCCTGAAGGTTCCGCTCGGTCTTTTCGGTGATGGGGTTTTTCAGTTTCCCCATAGCCACCCACGCCTGCTGAGTGAACATGGTGACTATATTAATCAGGAGATGTTCGTCCTTTGATGGCTCTGACATAACGCTCTTACGCCTCTCTAATGATTCGGTTTCAGGAGTTTATACTAATCAATCGACTTTCGTCGAGCAGCGTAAATTAATGAACTGTACCGATTTCTCGCACTCCTCGCTTTCCTGTTAGAGATGAAGCCTGTCCAGAGGGCCCCGAGGCTGCCGTCGCCGCGATAACGGGCGCTCAACAGTGATACATAGTAGGCGTCGTAGGGGAGGCCCACAGTCCCTTCTAGCGCGAAGCCGCAAGAGGTGAGGAAACGGTCCATGGCTGATGGACTGAAGTGAGTGAGATGACGGGGAACGTCGTAAGCAGCCCAGTGATCGCCATAAACCACGGCGTCATGGGAGGTGAAATTGGGAAGACCTATCAGCAGAACCCCCCCCTCCTGCAGGCCGCTTCGGGCAGCGTTCAGGTAACGACGGGGCTCGTGGACATGCTCCAAAGTGTGCCAGAAAGTGATGCAGTCGAACTGATCAGAACCGGAGTCGAGCCACTGTGTCGGGGGGAGCGGTTCAAGTCCAAACCTCTCGCGCGCTTCTTCGCGGGCTGTTTCTGATGAATCGACGCACGTCACATTCCATCCGTTGTCCCGCATGGAGGCGGCGAATTCGCCTGTCCCACAGCCGACATCGAGAAGTTGTCCGTCCTTCTTCCCAGTGAGCCGTTCGATCCACTTTCGCTTCTTGCCAATCATGATTCCCCGCACAGTGCGATAAGCGAGATCGGAGAGGCCGACGCCTCTGTCCGAGTGGGGTTTGTACTGCTCCGATTCGTAGTAGCGACCGATCTCCTCTTCAGACGGCACTGGCGATGTGTGCCGGGCGCCGCAGGCCGGACATTCAACAATCTCAAACACCTCTCCCGTCACAAGGTGATCGGTGACTGAAGAGACCGAGGTCAATCGGCCTGAGCCGCAGAGCGGGCACTGATTCAAACTCTTCATCACACCATCAGCCGATGTTGACCATTTCCAGCATCTGCTGATATTCCTGAATAAACCTTTGCCGAATCTTTCTGTGGGCGGAACGGTTCAGGCGGGGATCTTCCTGAACGACATCGAACGCCGCCGTCCGTGCATCCCTGATGATTTGACCGTCATTGACGAGATCGGCAATTCTCCATTTCGGATAGCCGTGCTGGCGCGTTCCGTAAAATTCGCCGGGGCCTCGGAGCTTGAGGTCCTCATCAGAAATCTCGAAGCCGTCGTTGGTTCTCTCCATGATGGTCAGGCGCTTCCGGGAGTTTTCCGTAATCTTCCTCTGCACGAGAACACAGACGCCCCGTTCAGCCCCACGCCCGACCCTCCCTCTCAGTTGGTGGAGCTGAGTGAGGCCAAACCGCTCCGCATTCTCGATGAGCATGACGGTGGCGTTGGGGAAATCAATACCGACTTCGATGACAGTGGTAGCGACGAGAATCTGCACTTCATTGGCGGCGAACCGATCCATGATTTCGTCTTTCTCTTCCCGTTTCATTCGGCCGTGCAGAAGTTCTACGGCGCTCCTTGGGAACCGTTTCGAAATCTGCTCAAACCCTTTTGTCGCCGCCTCGAGATCACTCTTCTCCGACTCTTCAATGAGGGGATAAACAATCATACACTGCCGTCCCTTCTCAATCTGTTCTTCCATAAAACTGTAAACCCTTTCCACAGTTTCTTCATCTACCACTCGCGTCCTGACGAGCTGGCGGTGTTTCGGCATTTCGTCCAGAAGCGATAGGTCCATATCGCCGTGGTAGGTTATGGCGAGGGTCCGGGGGATGGGTGTTGCCGTCATAGAGAGTATGTCCGGATTGCGCCCCTTCTCGAGCAGTTTCCCCCGCTGGAGGACACCGAACCGCTGCTGTTCATCGATCACCACGAGGCCGAGATCCTTGAACTTCACCTCCTTCTGGATCACTGCGTGAGTCCCCACCACGACGCCGACACGGCCGGCGGCGATTCCTGCAAGGATTCTTGCTCTCTCGGCCGCAGTTTGCTTTCCAACGAGAAGGGCAGTAGGAATCTCAACTTGAGAAAAGTATGCGTCGAAGACGGTGTAATGTTGATGTGCCAGAATTTCCGTCGGCGCCATGACGGCCACTTGAACACCGTTGCCAACCGCCACTGCAGCGACAAGGATTGCCACAATTGTCTTCCCGGAGCCGACGTCTCCCTGAAGAAGTCGGTTCATCACCTTCCTCGATGCCATATCCGAGCGAATCTCAGATAGGACTCTCTTCTGGGCCTTCGTCAATTCGAAGCCGAGTGCATCAAAGATCGGTTTGACGTAGGGACCGGTTTCGCTCATCTTCCGGCCTCCCCTGTCGCCGCTGAGGGACTTCCTCAACGCCATCAGAAGCTGCAGGAAAAAATGTTCATCGAACTTGAGTCGGCGGATGGCCCCGGCCAGCGCCTCCCCGTCCTGTGCAAAATGGATCTGCCGCAAGGCGCTCTCCAGTGAAGCGAGACTGTGCCGATCTAGAAGTTCCTGCGGCAGGAACTCGATTCCACTGAGATCGAACTCGTCCAGACATGCCCGAATGATTCTCCTGAACCCACGGCTCTCCAAGCCCACTTTTTTCAACCCCTCGCCAGAAGGATAGAGGGGAATCACAGCGCCGGTGTTCAGCGGTTCACGCTCATCGTCGCCGAGGATGTCGTATTCGGGATGAACCATCTGGTAGCCGTTGTAGAAATCGACCTTTGCGTGGAATGCCACCTCATCCCCGACGGAAAAAACTTTTTCAATATACTGAGCGCCGTTGAACCAGGTGCATTTCATAAGGCCGCTCTCATCTCCCCTTTCTCCAGATTCTTAATCAGCGTGATGGAGGTTCGGTCAAGCTGGCGCCGGGGGAAGTAATAGAGAAGATCGAGAACGGTCGTTACATCAGCGCTCCGCAACGCCTCGGCGCGCTGGGGGCCCACCCCTTTCACAAACTGCACCGGCGTCTCCGGCACGAGACTCCGTTCAGCACTCATGTCTGCGGAGATTTAGTCCTGTTTGGGTTGAGTTGAATCTTTGAGGAAGAGACAGGATCGACCGACCGGCTACTGCCACTCTTTCCTGTAGGTATACGTGATAGACTCGGACGAGCCGCCACCGAGCGTCAAGTCGAACTGGATCGTTTCCGCGTCCACCTTTCGATAGTCGTGGGATGGATCACGTATCACCCAGTCGCCGAAGATATGTTCTGTCACACGGACGTCTATCTTGTCTTTCCGGCGGTTTTTCAGTTCAATGAGGATCGAGGCTTCTTCGCTCTTCTTTTTTCTGTCGTAGTTCATCACCGTCCGTTTGCCGAGCACATTGAAGGCACGGCCGGCCACGACTGTCACGCCTTCCCCCACCGCTGTCTGGGGAAGCAGGTCTTCACCGGCAAAGATAACTCCATCACCGGTCCGATGGTATATCTGGAAAGTCCCGGCCGGAAGAGGAACATCGAGATTCTTTCCACCATTCATAAAGGAGATTTCCACAGCGAGAGGCTCATCGCTTTTCGTCCGTTCATTGTTCTCGAATACGTACGTTCTCCCAAGCTTCACTTTCCTGTCTGAGTAGAGGGAAACGGTTACTGATTCGTTCTTCGGCAGAGTCAGCGGTTCGGGGAGCGAGTAGAGGACAAAGTCGCCGGACGCTTCGAGCTGGAGTCCGCTTGAGGCGGCAGCCTGCGCCCGCGCCGCCATCTGGAGAGGGCGTCCACCGTTCCGCCGGCGCCTCAGCTCACCTTCCACAAGCTCGAGAGAAGCGGAGACATAATCCTGATCAGTGTTGTTTGCCACCGCCGCCTGCGACACCAGCTTCCCCTCTTTTTCGTCTTGATCGATCACCAGGCGGTAGTTAGCGTTCCAGTCAAATCCGCCTGAGATGTAGACAATCTCACCTCCGGCATTCCCGTTTGATTCCGACTGTACGGTCCATTCCAGCGTAGGTGAAAAGGAAGGATTGGCTGGCGGATTGTCGGTGGTTACCTCCACCACTTCGTTCGTATTCAGAACGTGCACCCGATTCTTTGACTTGATTGAGATCCATCTGTTATCAACGTCAACGAGTTGACCTTTCACC
>LUME01000156.1_pt1 | contig 13997 bp, 13 predicted proteins | sample 729951 | NCBI WGS metagenome assembly LUME01 (sample SAMN03860271, study PRJNA289734) | marine metagenome | biome: seawater column; feature: ocean; material: water; isolation source: Red Sea water column Station 34 - depth 200m | place: Saudi Arabia: Red Sea | collected 2011-10-15 | depth 200 m | reverse complement strand
GGACGGACTGGCGAAAACCGTTCTTGGAGGACGCCCCTTACCTCATCGTCGTTTTCAAGAAAGTGTACCGCATTGAGGACGACGAACAACATCTGAAGAACTATTATGTCAACGAGTCGGTGGGGATCGCCAGCGGGTTTCTCCTGACGGCGATCCATCAGGCGGGGCTGGTGGCGCTGACTCATACGCCGAGCCCCATGGGCTTTCTCGCCGAAATCTTGAAGAGGCCGGAGAATGAACGGGCGTTCCTGCTGATTCCGGTGGGGTATCCGGCGGAGGGTGCTGAGGTCCCCGTCATTACAAAAAAGTCGTTTGAAGAAGTTGCGGAGTTAATCTGATGAATACAGCGAAAGATATCGTAATTATAGCGGTGGTTATTGGTGCCGTCGCTTTTGTGGTGATGAGGGAGAAGGATCGTCCCGCCCCCTTCAGGGCGACGGCTGTTCGGCAGGCGGAGAAAGTCTCCGGCCTCTCCTTTTCCGGCCCTGAGCGTAAGCAGATGATGGAAGACCTCGCCGCCAACCTTGAGAAGTTTGAGGGGTTGCGGGAAATTGATATCCCCAACAGTGTTCAGCCGTCGCTGCAGTTCAACCCCATCCCGCTCGGCCACCAGATCGACAAGATTCGCCGGCCCATCCGATGGAGCGAACCGGAAAAGATCGACAGGCCTGCGGACCTGGAGGAACTCGCCTTCGCTTCGGTGGCTCAGTTGGGCGAACTGATCCGAACGCAGCAGGTGACCTCCACCGAGCTGACGAAGATGTATCTCGCCCGCCTCAAAGAGCACGGCCCCACACTGGAGTGCGTCGTTACCTTGACGGAAGATCTCGCCTTGAAGCAGGCCGCCCGTGCCGACAGTGAGATCGCCGCCGGCAGATACAAGGGGCCGCTCCACGGCATCCCTTACGGTGCGAAAGACCTCCTTTCGGTGAAGGGATACAAAACAACCTGGGGCGCCATGCCGTACAAGGATCAAGTGATCGACAGGGACGCCGAGGTGATCAAGCGGCTGGAGGAGGCCGGCGCTGTCTTAGTGGCGAAACTGACGCTGGGCGCCCTCGCCTGGGGGGACGTCTGGTTTGGAGGGAAGACCAAGAATCCGTGGAACCTCGACGAAGGCTCCAGCGGCTCCTCGGCCGGGTCCGGCTCCGCCACGGCGGCGGGGCTCGTCGCCTTTGCCATCGGGACGGAAACTTGGGGCTCCATCGTCTCTCCTTCCACGAGGTGCGGCGTTACGGGACTGCGGCCCACGTTCGGCAGAGTGAGCCGGGCAGGCGCCATGGCGCTAAGCTGGTCCATGGATAAGATCGGCCCCATGTGCAGGACTGTGGAGGATTGTGCCATTGTGTTCAACGCCATCTATGGCCCCGATGGTGTTGATCAGTCGTTGATTGATCTCCCCTTTAACTTCAATGCCGACGTCAATCTGGCTGATCTTCGAATCGGTTATCTGAAGTCCGCTTTTGAAGGGGACTATACGGGAAAAAAGAATGATGAGACATCGTTGAATGTCCTGAGGGAGCTGGGTGCTGATCTTATCCCTTTTGAGTTTCCTGAATTCCCCGTAGAAAACATCTCATTTATCCTCTGGGCGGAGGCGGCGGCAGCCTTTGATGAACTGACGCGGTCGGGAGAGGACGAGTTGATGGTTCGGCAGGTTCAGCGGGCATGGCCGAATGTTTTCAGAGCGTCCCGCTTCGTCCCGGCGGTGGAGTACATTCAGGCGAACAGGGCTAGATTCATGCTGATACAGGAGATGGCGAAAGAGATGAAGAAGGTCGACCTTTTCGTTACCCCTTCCTTTGGCGGCAACAATCTTCTTGTGACCAACCTGACGGGGCATCCGTGTGTGGTGGTCCCCAACGGATTCAAGGAGAACGGAAGTCCAACGAGTATCAGTTTCATCGGCCAGTTGTACGATGAGGGGACGGTTCTGGCAGTGGCCAGGGCGTATCAGAACGCCACCGATTGGCACCGGAAACAGCCGCCGCTGTTCAACAGCGAGTAAAACGGTCTTCTCTACGATTCAATGTAGTTTCGGTGCATAGCCCCGAGTTTCAACTCGGGAATCAGAGAGACATAAGGTCACGGGCTTCAGCCCAATTCAGGATGCTGTTGTAAGAATTTTTCGGAGGATAATTCCTTTGTATGTTTAGACCTCATTCCCCCACATGAATGAGGGGGGCAGTCGACAGTTTCACACGTACCAAGCGGGAGTCCTTGGGTCACCCAAAATTCGACGAAGAAAGAACAATGAGCGCTTGTAATATGAGGCAAGAATGAGCACCGGCACACACGAATATCTGGAAGACGCCAGAAACGAAAATGTTCTGATTTACGTGGACGGGGAGATTGTTCGCAGGCCTGAGGCGAAAGTGTCTGTATTTGACAGCGGTTTTCTTCTGGGCGACGGCGTCTGGGAGGGGATCCGCCTCCACAGCGGGAAGCTCGTCTTTCTGGAAGTCCATCTCGATCGCCTCTACAGCGGCGCCGAACAGCTCGCCATCGACATCGGCATGAGCCGGGAGGAACTGACAGCGCTGATCCACAAGACGCTTGACGCCAACGGGATGACGGACCATATCCACATCCGGCTCATCGTCTCCCGGGGGCTGAAAAAGACGCCCTACCAGCATCCCAGCGCCAACGTGGGAGGTCCCACCATAGTCATCATCCCTGAGTATAAGATCGCCAGCGAGGCGGTGCTGGAGAGAGGGATCCGGCTCGGGACGGTCTCCGTCCGCCGGGGGACGGCCGACACGCAGGATCCCCGCCTCAACACGCTGAGTAAACTGAACTGCATCGCTGCCTGCATCGAGGCTGACCGCCTCGGCTACGACGAAGGGCTCATGCTGGATGTGAACGGCTTTGTCTCCACCTGCAACTCCACCAACTTTTTCATTGCGCGAGACGGCGAGGTGTGGACCTCAACGGGGGAGTACTGTCTTCCGGGCGCGACGCGAGGGAACATCATCAGCCTGTGTGAAGAGAACGCCATCCCCGTATTCCAGAAAGACTTTTTGGCGGAAGACGTCCACACCGCGGACGAGGCTTTCGTCACCGGCACATTCGCCGGCGTCATCCCTGTCATAGAGGTGGACGGACACGAGATGTCCGGCGGGAAGCGGGGTGAAATGACCGAACGGCTCCAGAAGCTTTACATCGACCTCATCAAGCGGGAGTGCGGCAGTGACTGATTCCCCGCTTCGGATCGCCATGTGGTCGGGCCCCCGGAATATTTCCACTACCCTCATGCGTTCTTGGGAGAGCAGGGGGGACACCTTCGTCACCGATGAACCGTTCTACGCTCATTACCTCGCCACCACCGGCAGGAATCACCCCGGAAAGGAGGAGGTGATGGCGTCCCAGGAGAGGGACTGGCGGCGTGTGGCGGAATGGCTTACGGGTCCCATCGAGAGCGGGGAACCCATATGGTATCAGAAGCATATGGCGCAGCACTTTCTGCCTGAAATGGAAGCGGACTGGACGTCACACCTCGTCAACTGCTTTCTCATCAGGGAGCCGGTTGAGGTCCTGCTCTCTTATACAGCCAAACGGGAAAAGGTGACGCTGGAAGAGATCGGCTACCGTCAGCAGGTGGAACTTTTTGAACTGGAGAGAGTCCGGACAGGAAAGAACCCTCCCGTGCTCGATTCCAGGGATATTCTTGAAAACCCCAGGAAGATGCTTTCGCTCTTTTGCGAAAAGGTCGGTGTGACATTCACGAAAAAAATGCTCTCCTGGCCCACGGGCCAGCGGAAGACGGACGGCGTCTGGGCGAAACATTGGTATGACCGGGTGGAGAGATCCACCGGTTTTCTTCCGTACCGGGAGAAGCAAAAGAAGCTTCCCGAAGCGCTGATGCCGCTATGTAAAGAGGCGATGGAATATTATAAACTGCTGAGTGCAAACCGATTGAAAGGTGATTGATATGAGTATCTGGCACAGCGACCCTACCGTGGAAGAGATCGGACAGGTAGAAGCGACAGGCCTCAACAGCAGGATCGGTATTGAGATTACCGAAGTGGGCGACGACTATCTGAAAGGGACCATGCCGGTGGACGACCGGACGAAGCAGCCTGCGGGGCTCCTTCACGGTGGGGCGAACTGCGTTCTGGCGGAGACGCTGGCGAGCTGGGGCGCCACACTGGTGATCGATCCGTCTGAAAGAAGAGCGGTGGGACTGGAGATCAACGCCAACCATATCCGGAGCGCCACCGAAGGCGAAGTAACCGGTGTCGCCCGTCCCCTCCACATAGGCCGACAGACACAAGTTTGGGAAGTGAAGATCCAGCGCAGCGACGGCAAACTGTCCTGCGTCAGCCGAGTGACCATGGCTATTATTGACAGACAGGAGGGAAAAACATGAAAACTTTTATGAGCATTCTTGCTCTTCTCACATTCGTTCCGCTGGCCGCCTCAGGTCAAACACCTCACCACCACGACCACATTCGCGAGATGTATTTTCCGGATGTTCCGGGGTACAAAACCCTGCTCTGTGATTTCCATATACACACCGTTTTTTCCGATGGGAGTGTCTGGCCGAACATCCGTGTAGAGGAAGCGATTCGGGACGGCCTCGATGTTATCGCCGTGACTGAACACCTTGAGTACCTTCCGCATAAGCAGGATATCCCTTTTCCGGACCGCAACAGATCCTCTGTAATCGCTACGGGTGCGGCCCGGGGAAAAGATCTGATCATCCTGAACGGCTCTGAAGTGACGCGGGACATGCCACCGGGTCACGCCAACGCAATCTTCGTGGAGGACGCAAACCGGCTCCTTCTGGATGACCCCACGGACGTTTTTCTCGAGGCGAAACGGCAAGGTGCCTTTGTCTTCTGGAATCATCCTAACTGGCTGTCTCAAGCACGGGACGGCATTGTCCCGCTCACAGAAATTCACAGGGAATTGATCAGAAAAAATCTCCTCCACGGCATTGAGGTGGTGAACGACACCACCTACTCGGACGAGGCGCTTCAGATCGCCCTCGATTACAACCTCGCCATCATTGGCACGTCAGATATTCACGGTCTGGTGGACTGGCAATTCCGTGTTTCTCAGGGAGGACACCGCCCGGTGACGCTGGTGTTCGCACGGGATAAATCGCCGGAGGCGGTGAAGCGGGCCCTGTTCCAGCGGAGGACGGCGGTCTGGTTCAAGAACCTCCTCATCGGGAGAGAACGACACCTGATGCCGCTGCTTAAAGCGTCCCTCACCGTGGAGGAGGCTCTCTACAGGGAGGGGAGAGATGTGGCGGAGGTGATTCTGAAAAACCGATCGGACGCCCGCTTCGAACTGAGGAACAAGGGGGAGTTCAATTTCCACGCCCGGGGCGACCTTGTGACAATTCCGCCCCACTCATCGGTAAATCTTATGGTAAAGACAGTGGAACGGCGCGGGTCATTCAGACTGGAGTTCGAGGTGATGAACGCCCTCACGGCTCCGCGCACTCACCCCACGCTGACGCTCACCGTCCGGCCTAACCGGTAACGCCTGTTTCCCTTGAAATCCTGAGGGGGGGGGCTATATTTTCTTTTAGGGAGAGCGCGGGTCCCGCAACCAAGAACCAACGCACGAAAGGAGACAGGTCATGAAAAAACTTGTCATCGCTTCACTGGCATTCATGCTGTTCATGCCGCAGCTCAACGGTCAATCAAAGGACGAGGCGGCCATCAAGGCCGACATCATCAAAACGTGGAAGGACGCTGCGCAGAGAAAAATAGACAAAAGTCTGTTCGACAGTGATAATGTCACCAGCGCCTATTCCACCGGCGGACTCTGGGAACATGAGACTGGGGATGAACTGGCGAAGAAAATCGTAGGCGGACCAAACACGTTTGTCCTGACGCCCTATCACATGACTGTTCGGTTTGTCGGCTCGAAGAAGGATGTGGCCTACACCTCATACTATCTCGTCGGCAACATCATGAGAGGCGAGATAGTCATTGTGCCGAACTACAGGACGCGCATTTCGCAAGTCTCCGAGAAACGTGGCGGGAAATGGGTGACAGTGGCGAACCACGCCAGCCCTCTCTTCGGCGGCTCTGGGATCAGGTTTGAATAGCACCCACTTCAGATCCAGCCTAACTGGTGCGGCCCGGTACCGTTAAGAAGCGTTCATTACTGGGATATAGGTGTTTTTGTCATCCCCGTTGATTAGCTTTCAGGTGGTTCTAGCAACCGGTTAACTTCGTTAAAGAATGACTATCATAGAGAGGAGACAACTATGTTAAGAAGATCAATCTCAATTATCTTAAGCGTGGTATTATCAGTGGGACTTTATGCACAGAGCACTCCCAATATATCCAGCGTGGTTTACTTTAAATCCAAAGCTGGCGAAAGGCAGGAGTATCTGGCTGGTCTTAAAGATCATACCAATAAATTCCACAGCAAGGGTCTAACAAAAGTTAGAACCTATGAAGTGACATCGGGTTCAAAGGCCGGGTGGTATGTTCGTGTCTCTGCGCCTTTAACCTGGGCCGACCTGGACAAATTACAGGCTGATATCAGGTCTGATGCCCATGCTGCCAATGCCGCTAAAGTTGTGGCGCCATATATTGCCGAGAGGATTGGCCCGATGTACTGGGTAAACCGAACAGAACTTGGTTATAATCCTGATACATCAGGGAAACCGTCAAAAATGGTGAGAGTTAATTTTACCCATGTAAATCCTCTCATGGATGGTGAATACGTAGAGCTAAGGAAACAGATCAAGGAAGCTCATGATAAAACAGACAGCGATGCTTCTTTCAGTGTGTTTCAACTGGTTCACGGCGGAAAGATGCACACCTATGCACAAGGCTATCCCATGAACAGTTGGGGGGATATGACTCCATCGGGGGGAGTAGGGCCAGCCTTTAACAAAGTGTTCGGTGAGAGAGCCTGGGGGCAGTTTATGAGCAGGGCTCAAAAGATCATTTACAGAAGGAATGATGAAATGTGGCTCTACCTTAAGGAGTACAGCACCCGTTAGTACAACGAAAAGAGATGGTCAAAAAGGGGCGGTTTTGACACCGCCCTTTTTTATGATAAAAATTGCTATAGTGTTGGTCTGTATATAAATTGGCTGGAGCTCACCCAAATAAACAATAAAGTAAAGGGGCAAAAGATGAAAAAGTTCACAGGTGTGATTGTTTTCTTCAGTTTCTGTATGTCATTATCGCTGGGTCAGGATAGTAGGCTTGTCTATGAATATCGCATGTGGCATCCGAAACCGATGCAGGGTCAGCAGATGGAAGAGGCCATGGCCAAAAAGACGAAGAAATACAACGTGGGGAACGATAACTATCCCATGTTCTCATATCGAGTCCTTACAGGTAAGGATCAAGGTGCGGTAATCAGGTTTTCCACCCACACGTTTGCCGATAGAGATAAGTATCCACTACGCAAAGCGGAAGTTGAGTACTGGCAAAAAAATGTTATTCCTTACGTCGATATGAGCAAGGATGAGGGAACTTTATTATGGGTACAGATGGATAACCATGTCTATAACGGTTCCGGGAATTCAGGATCGTCAAAGTATTCTGAGGTAACGCAGTATTTGGTTCACCCAGCCAAGTTGAGTGAATGGGGGGAATTGAGGACTCAACTGGTTGAAGCCCACAAAAAAGCCGGCAGCAAAGCCCGTTTCGCTCACTTCAGACGATTCTCAGGCGGAAAAACTCATCTTATCCATATGACTGTCCCTTTTGATTCCTGGGCGGATTATGAGAACTTGGTTCCCATTTTTTCCCGCGAGATTTTTGAGAATGCATACGGTGAAGGTTCTCATAAGAAGTGGCTGGACCGTGTTGCAAATATTCTTGAATTCAGAAGAACATACATCAGAGAATATTTACCTGACCTGAGTACCGGTTAGTAAATCCGACTCTAAAACAATAAAGCCTCTGTATGGAGGCTTTATTGTTTTAGAGAACCGATGAAATCATTGATCAATTTACTTGACTATCAGTCGCCAGAGGACTCTGGTTCAAATCGAGGAGGAGAAAATGAATAAACAAATCAAACATTTATTTGTCGCAATTAGATTACTGCTTTTAGCCAACGCTATAATTTTTGCTCAGCCAGCACATACGGGAAAAGGTGAAGTCATTGCCGTTCGTCTTATTGAACTGAAGGCCGGTGTTGATACAGCGGAATTTGAGAAATTTGCTTATGAACAGTTCAATCCGGGGCATGAAGGGACTGTGCCGGGATTGAAAGAATACATTGCCAAATCGGATCGAGGGACTCATGAGGGGAGCTATGCACTATTTATGGTGTTTGACTCTCAAATTGTGAGAGATACTATGATACCTAATCGCTCTTTGGTAGAATGGGCGGATAAAATTTTGGTGGACAAAGGGCTGTGGACATTATGGAATAAATTAAATGATTATGTTGTAGAGGGTTCTTTAGGGAATTATAATGATTATGTTGTTTTGAAATAGATAATACGCTTCTGGGCAAATAAAGGAGTAATAAATGAAAAAATCAATATTGCTTGTTGTGATTATCTGTGGTGTTCTAACCGGACAATCTGTGTCATCAACTGAAAGAATAGATAGAGGTTATGGTGAACCTGTATGGGTTATAGTCAATTATATAAAAGCGGACAAACGCGCGCAGTTTGAAAAATTTGTCTATGATGTTCTGTTGCCAGCGTTTAAAAAGAATGCTGAAAGCGACCCAATCTCCAGGAACAGTCTAGATAAGACACGGATGTTGGAGCCAAGAGAGGCGAATGAGGACGGTAGCTACACTTACATTTGGCTCATGGATCCAGTTGTGAAGAAGGCAAACTATTCTTACAAGAGTATTATCAGTAGAGTTCACAACCCCGAAGAAACCGAAAAGTATCTAACAATGATGAATGAATGCATGCTTTCACCTCAAGTCAGCTATCGTGTAAAGCAAGGTCGCTGGTAATACATTCCAATCGTTACAATCATAACCTTATATAATAATGCGGGGACGGTGGAGGTGGAAGAGGCAACAAAATAAAGGAACGAATTTCATTAAGATGAAAAGATCCATACTTCAGCATAAGCATCATCTATTCCTCTATATTTGTTTATTCTTCATACCAGGAATAAGTGAAGGCCAGGGAAGTCTCTCAAGCCTTGAACTGGAGTTGACCCGGCTGGGTGAGCTTTCCGGCGGAACCATGGGCGTGGGTGTCATTCATATAGAATCGGGGCGCCGGGTCTATGTGAACAACAATGAAAGGTATCCCATGGCCAGCACCTATAAAGTGCCCATTGCCGTCCAGCTTCTGAAAAGAGTGCAGATGAAAGAGATAACGCTTGATCAGATGGTGGAGGTGCAAACCTACGATCTTCATCCCGGAAGTGGCACCCTGTCTCGGCTGTTCATTAACCCAGGTGTTATTCTTTCGGTTAGAAATCTCTTGGAGTTGATGATGCTTATCAGTGATAACAGCGCTACCGACATCATGCTCGATACAGCGGGAGGGTCAAAGCGGGTGAATAGAATACTGAAAACAAATGGCATAAGTGGGATGAACGTTGACCGTTCAACCGTGCGGTTAATCGCGGACTGGATGGGTGTGGACATTTCCGCTGGAAAGGAGTTTTCAAACGAGGAGTTCATTGAAACATATGAATCACTTTCGGAAGAAGAGATCGAAAAGGCGAACCGGGTTTTTTCGAGGGACAAGCAAGACACATCCACGCCGGAAGCCATGGCTGTTTTGCTGGAAAAAATCTGGAACAAGGAAATACTCAATCCTGAAATGTCGGAACTTCTCATTGATATTATGGGACGCTGCAAAACAGGGGAAGATCGCTTGAAAGGGATGTTGCCAGAAGAAACTTTCGTGGCGCACAAGACAGGGACCATCGGCAGCACCACCAACGATGTAGGCATCATAGAGCTGCCCCGGAATAAGGGACATGTGGTGGTAGCCGCTTTTGTAAAAGATTCAGAACTGGAAATTCCTGAGAGAGAAAGGGCAATTGCCCACGCGGCCCGAGCCGCACACGATTACTTTTTGTTTAACTGAGTGATAAATTGTTTTGATGAAAATCGGCAATTTATAATTTGGTTTAAACAGCTGATTTAAGTAAAAAACAGTAACACACCTGAACGAAAGGCCTTGGTAAAATTATAGAATGAAGAAAAAAATTATATCTATATCACTTGTTTATTTTTTAACCGGCTGCTCATCGGATGACAGCAAGACGTTTACAATTGATTACGAAAAATACCAGCTCGACAACGGCCTGACGGTAATTCTACATCAGGACGATTCTGATCCGCTGGTAGCTATGGCAACAGTTGTTCATGTTGGGTCCAATCGAGAGAAGCCAGGAAGAACAGGTTTTGCCCATTTTTTTGAACATGTCTCTTTTACAGCATCTGAAAATACTCCACCGGGTGCTCATCGATTATTAATTCCTACCTGGGGCGGACAACGCAATGGTGGTACCAGCTATGATTATACATTTTATTATGGAGTAGTGCCTAAAGATGCCATGGAAAAACTGGCCTGGGTGGCATCTGATATACTGGGATTTGTTATTAATACCGTTGATGAAGAGACGTTAGAGGGCGAAAAACAAGTGGTTAAGAATGAAAAGCGGCAACGGGTTGACAATCAGCCTTACGGCCATAGCTCAGGTATTATTCAAAAAGCGCTTTATCCCAAGGGACATCCCTACAGCTGGTCCGTGATTGGAGATCTGGAGGATCTTCAGGCGGCTACCATCAGTGATGTAAAAGAATTTTATAACGACTTCTACGGACCGAGTAACACAACCGTCGTTATCGCGGGGGATATTGAAATAGATGACACGAAAAAGATGGTGGAAAGATGGTTTGGAGAAATCAAACCCTCATCAAACATAAATGAAGATCCAGAGCCTCAACCAGTAACGTTAGAGAATTCAAAAAAATTGTACCATCTAGACAAATTTGCCAGACTGCCTGAATTGAGAATCGTTTTCCCTACTGTTGAAAATTATCACCCTGATTCCTACGCGCTCAATACCTTGAGTGATCTGCTCTCAGATGGGAAAAATTCTCCTTTCTACAAAGAAATTGGATGTGTACCTAGCTATTCAAACCGCTCTGGAAAATTTTGAAACAGACGGGATCAGTGATAAAGACCTGGACCGCATAAAGGCCGGTCAGGAAACAGCATTTTATAATGGTATTTCGACCAACCTTAACAAGTCTATTCAGCTTGGACTCTACAATGAATTTGCCGGAGATCCCGGATATATTGGTGAGGATATCAACAATATTCTTCGTGTCTCTAAAGAGGACGTTCAACGGGTCTACGATAAATACATAAAAAATAAAAATGCAATCTATCTGAGCATTGTACCGCAGTCACAACCGGACTTAGTGCTTTCCGATTCAGAAGAAGCTTACGTTAGTGAGGAAAAGATTGTTCAGGGCACTGAAAAAGAATTCAAAATGAAGTACGGTGAATCGGGTTCAAGTTTTGAAAAAACTCCAACCGCCCATGACCGCTCTGAGCCGCCTTTAGGTGAATTGCCACTTTTAGAAGTCCCTAAAGTATGGAGAGGAAAATTATCCAATGGTATTCAGCTTTATGGAATAGAGAATAATGAACTGCCACTTGTTCGGTTTTCAATGCGAATTGATGGTGGTCAATCGCTGGATGCTGAAGATAAGGCAGGTACGTCTCTTATGCTTGGGGCAATGTTGAAAGAGGGTACAAAAAGTAAAACTCCCGCTGAGCTGGAGGAAGCTATCGATCTGTTGGGTTCAAGCATATCCGTGTCAGCCGATCTGGAAGGTCTTTATGTATCGGGAACAAGCCTTGCGAAAAACTTTGATCAAACCATTGAACTTGTGACTGAAATGCTAACGGAACCCCGTTGGGATGAGCAGGCCTTTGAAATTGTAAAAAATCGAAGGCTTACTCAAATCAAACAGAGGAAAACAAATGCCCAATCAGTGGCTTTTAACGCACTAGCAAAACAACTTTATGGCAATGATCATCCTGCCTCAATCCCCACCGGAGGGACAGAGAGTTCTGTTGAGTCTATCTCTATGGAGGATATAAAAAACTACTTCAAACAAAATATTTCCCCACAGGTTTCCCATTTGCATATTGCAGGAAATATAACTCAGGAAAGAGCTGAAAGATCGTTTCAAATACTGTCCAATAAATGGAATGGGAATGAAGTTAATATTCCAAAAATTTCTAAAGCTGAAATCCCATCGAAGCCGAAAGTGTTTTTTATTGATATACCTGACGCAAAGCAATCGGCAATCAGCGTCGGCACGCTCACAATTCCGGGCGGAAGCCCAGAGTTATATAAATTAACCGTTGTCAATAACAGACTTGGAGGGGGGATGGAAGCGAGGTTAATGCGGACGCTGCGGCTTGAGAAAGGTTATACCTACGGGGCCGGATCTTTTCTTAGAGCCAATACCTTTCAGACACCCTTTTATGCGTACTCCCAAGTGAGAAGCAATGTAACCTTAGAGTCTCTTGAAATATTTAGGGATATCATGAACGGCTACGCTGATTCCTACAGCAATGAGGATTTAGAGACAACGAAAAATAAACTCATCAAGGGGAACGCGTTACGGTTTGAGAGATTGGCCAGTTTAATCAATATGCTGGGTACGATGAGCAAGTTTGGTTATCCTGACAGATACATTCAAAAACAACAAGAGGTTTTAACTTCAATAGGCCTTGACGAAGCGCGCTCTATTGCCAGGACGAATTTCAACGCAAATAGGATGTATTTTGTTATCGCGGGGGACGCAAAAACTCAGCTCAACAGAATTGAAAAATTGGGATACGGCAAACCAATTATACTTGACAGAGAAGGAAATAGAATCGATTAATTATACTTTTAAATATTGGATCTCAAATGAAACGATCTTAATCAACTGATTAATTGACTTTCAGGTACTTAGGGGTTAACTTCAATCAAAGCGGGCGAGCTCAGGGCAAAATAGGTAATGATCAATAACAACTGAGAGGTAGCTATGTTTAAACGGACACTATCAGCCGCTATAGCTGTACTTTTTTGCGGTACGCTTTACGCGCAGGATAAACCCACTGTATACAGGGGCGTTTATATTAAACCAAAGGCTGGAATGGCACAAAAACTCGAAGACGGGTTTAAAGACCACAACAAGAAGTTCCACACGAAAGAGGGGCTGGAGGTTACAACCTTCCAGATGATGTCAGGCCCGAAAATGGGATGGTATTTGCGCATAATGGGAGGCAGTGACTGGGAGTATTTTGACAAGTACAAGGAACCGGACAATGATGCCGAACATTGGGCCAAGCACATTTCACCCTATGCTGACTCGGTCCCGACCGAATTTGCCGGGCAGTTCTACGCGGTACTTCTTTCTGACCTTACCCACAACTACGAAAGAACATCCATGTCTAGGGTGTTCACTGATCATGTGCGGCCGGGAATGGCAGGAAGCTATTACAATATTCTTACCAAATGGAAGACAGCTGAAGAAAAAACTGACAGTGAAGAAAGGTTTGCTGTCTATCGAATGGCTGATGGTGGCGATGTTAATCAGTACGCGATTATCTATGCCATAGACAGTTGGTCTGACTTGAATCCACGCTCAACCGGTCTGGGTGCAAGGATCGACAAAGTTCACGGTGAAGGAACACTAGTCGGAATGCGGAAGGATTTCTCTAAAGCGGTGAAAAAGAGGACCAGTGAAGTCCGGCTTAGAAGACCGGATCTCAGTACGGTGAAATAACGGTATCATTTAGTGTGAACCGATGGAAAAAGCCCCCTCACGGGGGCTTTTTTTCTAATTGTGTCCCCACCAGTGAGCAGAATGGCCGGGATCAAAGAAGCTGCCAGATCCTGAGATATTTTAAAGAAAATAAGAGGATTTTGTGGCTCGGGCCGGAATCGAACCAGCGACACATGGATTTTCAGTCCACTCGAAACAAAAGCCAAAAAAGCCAGATCCTCGTCGACAAAACAAGGAAGACCCACCTGACTCTTAAGGCTGATACGCATATGATA
>LUME01001608.1_pt1 | contig 14142 bp, 14 predicted proteins | sample 729951 | NCBI WGS metagenome assembly LUME01 (sample SAMN03860271, study PRJNA289734) | marine metagenome | biome: seawater column; feature: ocean; material: water; isolation source: Red Sea water column Station 34 - depth 200m | place: Saudi Arabia: Red Sea | collected 2011-10-15 | depth 200 m | reverse complement strand
GTTCGATACCGCTATCGACTGGCTTGGCAAAGCGACGCAAGTCGATCCCCACAACCTATTCGGGTGGTACTGGCTCGGCAGGGCCTACGTTCGCGCGGGACAGCCAAAGACGGCCGTCCAGCATTTTCTGAGGGTGATCGCCCGACGCCCGAACCTGCCGCAGGTACACCACGATCTTGGGGAAGCGTACTATCTTCTGCGGCAGTACGGCAAAGCGATTGAACATGTGCAGACGGGGATGCGTCTCACTCCAGCGGCGGCGAAATCCTATGTAACCCTTGGCCAAATCTATGTCAGTCTCGGCCGCCAGAAAGATGCACTGGCAATTCTCGAGGAAGGGATAGAGCAAAACCCCTCGGCGCCGTCTATCCACATTCAGATGGGGGACATTCACAAGTCAGCATCCCGACACAACGATGCGCTGAAAGCGTACACCAAGCCGGTCGCCATTAATCCGGACTTCTGGACCGGACATTACAAGCGGGGGGTGGCTCTCTACTACCTTTCACGGCTGGACGAATCGGAGGTGGCCCTGAATGAAGCTGATAAGCTGAACCCCTCTTCGCCCTCTGTGAAGCATTTCAAGGGGCTTGTGGCTCTGGCGGAGAATGAGACCGATGAGGCGCTGTCGTTTCTCACTCAAGCTGCCGAGCTGGATCGAGAGGACGCAGATATACTGTTTCATCTGGGGCAGGCCTACCAAAGGAAAAGTCAGTGGGCTTCAGCAGTGACTCAGTTCAAAGCGGCACACCGGCTGAACCCGAGGGAATCGGAAGTGCTTTATGGCCTCTCTCAGGTGTCCCGGAAACTTGGTCAGCGCGCCGAGGCACGGGAATACAGCCGGCGATTCAAGGCCGTCGCTCAGTTTGAGCAGGAAAGAGATGTCTTGATGAAGAAACTGCGGGGAAAGCCGAACAGTATCGAGTTGCGGAGAGATCTGGCGGTTCTGTTTGAAGAAAACGGTGCTCTCGCCGAAGCGGCGGAACAGATGAGACAGGCGGCCTATCTGGGCGATACGGCGGCCGCTGAGGAACTTGAGAGGCTGGAGAACGTGATCGCCCGGGAGAAATGATCGGTTCGAATCTCGGGCAGAAAACGTTAATTTCGCACCTCTGAGCGCGGGGTTGCTCATTCCGCTCTAACCAGACCCGAACAGAATGAAAAAGCAGACAATTTCGATCCTTGCTCTTCTCCTCCTTGTGGGATGTGTGCGGGAGAACCCCGATAACACCTTTCAGGAAATTCTCGATGACGCCTGGTCCTTCCGGCTGGAGGAGAACCCTCTCTTTGCCACCAACGTGGGCGTCCATACGGCCAATGACCGTCTCCCCTCAAACAGTCAGGCCGATATGGAACGGCGGGCCCAGTTCTGGAAAACAATTCTCGAAAGAGTGGACGCGCTCGACGTAGTCCGAATGGACAGTCAGTCCCAGATTAACCTCAAGATATTCCGCCGGACAGTTGAGGACAGAATTCGCAACTTCAAGTTTAAGGGTTACCTGATGCCGCTGAATGCCGATTCCGGCTTTCACATCGGTCTGGCGAGCCTCCCCCGCCGCGTTCCGCTTCAGACCGTTGAGGACTACGAAAACTACATCGCCCGCCTCGAGGAGATCCCGTCCTACATGGACGACCATATTGCCCTCATGCGGGAGGGGATCGAGAGAGGTATGACTGTTCCGCAAATCGTCTTGAACGGCTATGATGTGACAATCAAGACTCATGTTGTGAGCGGTGCCGAGGAGAGTGTCTTCTACGGCCCGTTTCTCGAGTTTCCGGCGTCGGTGCCTGCCGGTGAGCACGACCGACTGAAGACTGCAGGACGTACCGCTGTCCTGAACGGCGCTGTGAAGGGGTACAGACGATTCCTCTCATTTTTTCAGGATGAGTACTATCCGAATGCGCGGCAGACCATCGGCGCATCGGAATTCCCGGATGGCGACGCCTATTACCAGTATCGAGTGAATCATTTCACCACGCTCGATTTGACGCCGGAGGAGGTCCACAACATCGGCCTCGGCGAGGTGGAGAGAATTAAGCAAGAGATGATGAGCGTCATCGAGGAAGTTGGGTTTGAGGGGACGTTTGAGGAGTTTCTCAACTTTCTCCGGACCGACCGCCGGTTCTATGCCGAGACGCCAGAGGATCTGCTGAAAGAGGCGTCGTTTATCGCAAAGAAGATGGACGCCCAACTGCCGTCACTGTTCAACAACCTGCCGCGGCTGCCATACGGTGTTCAGGCGGTGCCGGACCATATTGCGCCGAAGTACACAAGCGGCCGCTACGTGGGGCCTTCGAAGGGGTCGACCGAACCGGGGTACTACTGGGTCAACACCTACGCTCTTGACGTCAGACCCCTCTATAATCTTGAGGCGCTATCACTTCACGAAGCTGTCCCGGGCCATCACCTTCAGAACGCCATCGCAAGGGAACTGGAAGACCTTCCGCGGTTTAGACAGCACCTTTATCTGTCGGCTTTCGGAGAAGGGTGGGGGCTCTATTCTGAATGGCTCGGACTGGAGGCCGGTTTCTACACCGATCCCTACAGCAATTTCGGTCGACTGACCTATGAGATGTGGCGGGCGTGCCGGCTTGTGGTCGACACAGGGATTCACGCTTTCGGATGGACGAGGCAGGAGGTGATCGATTACATGGCGGCGAGAACGGCCCTGCCGATCCACGAAGTGACCACGGAGACGGACAGGTACATCTCCTGGCCGGGGCAGGCGCTGGCGTACAAGATGGGCGAGCTGAAGATCAAGGAGTTGCGCCGCCATGCTGAGGAGATTCTTAAAGAAGATTTTGATGTGAGAGAGTTTCACGATGTGGTCCTCGGGAACGGTTCTGTCCCTCTCGACGTTTTGGAAGATCAGGTGAATTTTTGGGTGGAGAGAGCGCGATCGCGGTAGCGCTGTCGTTTATTGAAGAGCTGAGAAGTCGGCTCGCCCTGCCTCTCCCCGGCGTTACGGCGCAGGCCCGCATGGCGCCTCAGCCGAGAACCGTCCCGCCCCTCATGAAAACAGAGGAAGAGGCGGTCCCTTCGGCGGTCCTCATTCTTCTCTTCAGGAAAGACGGGAACTGGTCATTCTTTCTGACGGAACGGTCCCATTCGGTGGAGTATCATCCCGGCCAGCTCTCCCTCCCCGGCGGAGCTCAGGAAGACGATGAGCCGTTGGAGACAACAGCCCTGAGGGAGACGGAGGAGGAGATCGGCGTGTCGCCCGGTGTTGTGACACTCCTTGGTGAACTGACAACGCTGTTTATTCCAGTGAGCGGCTTCCGCGTCCACCCCTTTGTCGGATGGAGCAATGGAGAGCTGGAAACGGCCATAGATGAGACTGAAGTGGCCGCCCTCCACGCCATTGAGATGTCCGCCCTGCTGAATGATTCGCTTGTGGGCCGGGAGTTGAGGACAATCCGCGGTGTGGATGTGGATGTCCCATTTTTCCATTTCGGAGAGCTGAAAGTGTGGGGTGCCACGGCGGCCATCCTGAGCGAATGTAAAGATGTTTTCGCTGACTGCTTTGAATTGGAGAAAATGTTATGAAAAAACTGCTTCTGTTAACTGTTGTCACCGGCCTCATGGCCCAGAGCACAAGGATCCACCCCACCCCGGGCCTCGGCGACTATACCGTCCCGTGCTCAATGTCTATGCTCACTCCTACGAGGGGCGAGAGCTTGTCTATCTCGCAATTACATCCAGAAAGAACTTCGCCCGGCTGGAGGTGATCCGCTCTGACATGGATGATCTGGCCGATCTGAAAGTGAACAACGGTAAGGCCGAAACGTTGATCAAAGAGCTCCCGGCTGTTGCGTGGCTCGGTTACGGCATCCACGGTGACGAACTGTCCAGTGTGGACGCAAGTGTCTACCTCGCTTATCACCTCCTTGCCGGTCAAGACAGGCGGACGAAGCGTATCCTCGATAACACGGTGGTCCTCATCGACCCAACCCAGAATCCCGACGGACGGATGCGGTTTGTCAAACAGATGGAGCAGTACAACAGTGTTGTCCCAAGCGGCGATATTCAGAGCTTCCACCATCGCGGCGTCTGGCCCTATGGAAGAGGCAACCACTATCTGTTCGATCTGAACCGGGACTGGTTCCTCCTCGTTCACCCTGAGACTCGCGGCCGTGTGGAAAGCATCCTAAAATGGAATCCCCAGTTTGTTCTTGACTGCCACGAGATGGGGCCTTACGACACCTACCTATTTTCGCCTCCTCGGGAGCCGTTCAATCCGTTCCTGCCGAAGGAGTCTATGAAGTGGTGGAATCTCTTTGCCAAAGAGCAGGCGGAGGAGTTTGACAGCAAGGGGTGGAGCTACTACACACGGGAGTGGAACGAAGAGATGTACCCCGGTTACGGAAGTTCCTGGCCCATGTATCTCGGAGCGGTGGGCGTTCTCTACGAACAGGCCGGCGTGGACGGTTCTCGCGTGAAACGTCCCGATGGTACCGTCATGACCTACAGGGAGACAGTCCATCATCAGTTCACCAGTTCCATGGCGAACCTCACCACCATCGCTTCCAACAGGGAATCACTCATCCGCGACTATTATGAGCACAGGAAGCGCGCGGCCGGCGGAAAGTCCCGCCGGGAAGTGTTCCTGTTTCCTCCGTCGGAGAATGTGAGCAGATTTGCAAAATTCGCCTCCGCCCTCACGTTTCAGGGGATTGAGGTTGAGACGGCTCGAGAGCCGTTCCGCGGGAGGAACCTCACCGGGAGAGACGGTACAACAGTTAAGGAAGTGAACTTTCCTGAAGGGACGCTCATCGTGCCGCTGAACCAGCCGAACCGGAACCTCGTGGAGGCGATCCTCACATTTGAAATCCGCCACGGGAACGAATTCCTGAAGAGGCAGCGTAAGGCTCGGCTCAAGCATGGCGGCACACGCCTCTACGACGCCACAGGATGGTCATTGGCGTTGGGCTATGACGTTCCGGCCTACTTCACAAGCAACATGCCGGCGGTGAAGTCCGGACCCTATAAAGCGAAGAGTAGAGAAGGGAATGTCTCCGGCAGGAAGCCCAAAGTGGGATATGCCTTTTCCGGCTCCGACGACGGAGCCATCCTTGCTGGGTGTCAAGTTGTGGTCGAGCCGGAAACGGTTCGATGTGGATGGGGCCAGTTTCCCGAGGGGGAGCTTCCTCATCCGAAGCAACGCCAATCCCGATTTGGATGAGAGAACCCTCGGGGAGATCGCCCGAGCCACTGGCGTAACCCTGAAAGGGCTCGATTTCGGTCTGGCGTCATCCGGGCCCGACCTCGGCGGCAGTGAGTTTGTTCAACTGCAACGGCCGAAGGTGGCGCTCGTGGGTGGCGAAACAATTTCGACCTACAGTTTCGGTACCATTTGGCACACCCTTGACACAAAGGTCAATATGGCCGCTTCCACCCTCAGTTCTACCGCATTAGCTCGGACCGACCTTGACAAGTATAATGTTCTGATTCTGCCCTCGGCCTCCGGCGGTCCCACGACGTACAAACGGCTTCTGGCTGAGGGGGGTGTGAAACACCTCAAGGAGTGGATCGAAGACGGCGGTACGCTGGTGGCGGTTGGCTCGGCGGCGGCGTTTGTGGCAGACACATCGGTGGGACTAATCTCCGTTCGGCAGAAACGTCAGGTGTTAGAGAAACTCGATGAGTACAGCTCAGCCCTAGCCCTCGCGAAAGAGGCTGAATCGCCATCAGTGGACAGCCTTGCAGTGTGGGAAGGGAAACGGCCGGAAGGAGACGAGGAATCAGCGGACGGCGCCGTCTCGGACGTCACCAAGGAGGCGGATGAACTGGCGAGAAAACTGTCCCCCTCCGGTGTAATCATGCGGGTGAATTTGGACGAGGAGCAGTGGCTCAGCTTCGGCCTCGGGCCGGACGTCCCCATCATGGTGCGTGGTTCCTACAGTTACGTCACAAAAAAGAGCGGCAGTGTGGCGGGGCGGTTCGGAGATTATGAAAATGTAAAATTGTCTGGAATCCTCTGGCCCGAGGCCCGGGAGCGGTGGGCCGAGTCGGTCTATTCGGCGAGGGAGTCAGTAGGTAAGGGCCAAGTGGTAATGTTCGCCACCGACCCCAATTTCCGAGGTTATTTTCTGGGCGGCGAAAGAATGCTTCTGAATGCTGTACTGCTGGGGCCGGGATTCGGCACACGGCAGACAGTGGAATTCTGATTAGTTAAGGAAGGGGAAGTGGTGGCAGCACAAGAATCGGACCAGCGGTTTTCCTCCCGGTTAGGCTTCCTCATGAGCGCCCTCGGCATCGCCGTGGGGACGGGCAACATCTGGCGTTTCCCAAGGATCGCCGCCAGCAACGGCGGGGAAGAGGGCGCCGGGGCGTTCCTTGTGGCGTGGGTCATTTTTCTCTTTCTCTGGAGCATCCCTCTTATCATCGCCGAATACATCATGGGGCGGCGCTCTCGAAAAGGGACCATAGGCGCTTTTGTCTCCCTCGTGGGGGGCAAGTTCGCCTGGATGGGCGGTTTCGTCGGTTTCGTCTCCAGCGCCATCACGTTCTACTATTCGGTTGTTGTAGGATGGTGTATCTACTATTTCATACAAATGCTTCTCCACCCCCTGCCTGCAGGTACGGAAGCTTCATGGGCGCTCTGGAACGATTACCAGTCGAGCCTCTTTCCACTCTTGTTTCACGGTACGGCCATGGGCGTGGGAGCTTTCGCCATCTGGAAAGGGGTCTCTTCTATTGAGAAAGTAAACAAGGTGCTGATTCCGACATTGCTCGCAATCGTTGTTCTTTCCGTTTTCCGGGCCCTCACACTGCCCGGCGCATGGAACGGCGTCACTTACCTGTTCACACCTCAGTGGAGCCAATTGAGCAACCCCAGACTGTGGCTCGAGGCGCTGACACAGAACGCCTGGGACACGGGCGCCGGCTGGGGACTTTTCCTCACGTACGCCATCTACATCCGGCGAAGGTACGGCGTGGTGAAGAACGCTTTTATCACAGCCATCGGGAACAACACAGTTTCACTCCTGGCCGCGCTCATGGTGTTCGGGACGGTCTTTTCCATTCTCGGTACGGAGGGGATGACGAACGGAGAAATTCTTGGAGTCATGAAAGAGAGCGGCCCCGCCGCCACGGGCCTCACATTTATCTGGATGCCCCAGCTATTCGCAAAAATGCCCCTCGGTAAGCCGGTAGCCATCCTCTTTTTCCTCGGCCTCTCATTTGCCGGATTCTCGTCGCTCATTTCCATGATGGAATTGACCAGTAGGAATCTGATCGACCTCGGCCTCAAGCGGAAAACAGCCATCGGCTGTGTGGTGGCGGCGAGCTATCTCTTAGGAATTCCGTCGGCGAGGAACCTTGAATTTTTCGGGAATCAGGATTTTGTCTGGGGGATTGCGCTCATGATCTCCGGCGTCTTTGTGGCGGTGGCGGTCTTGCGGCACGGAATTACGAAACTGAGGGAGAAGGAGGTGCTCCAGAACAAAAACGACTGGAACCTCGGCCCGTGGTGGGACAAGGTGGTCAGTTATGTCGTGCCAACGCTCGGCGTTGCTCTGCTGATCTGGTGGCTTTCACTTGCCGCCACCGTCTATGCGCCGGACGACTGGTACAATCCGTTCTCGCCTTACAGCGTCATGACATGCTTTCTACAGTGGGGCGTTGTTCTGATGGTGCTCTGGTGGCTCAACAGCTGGATGGCAGGGAGAATTGTAAAACAAGTGGACTAAACATGGAGACGCCATGAAAAAAGGAATGCATTCTATCGGTAAGGTAGTTATTGGAATGATAATCTATGTCGCGTCGCTGAGCGGACAGGAACAGTCGCTGCCGACCGTGTCGAACTTGAACGAGAAGTTGGAGAGACAGAACCGATACCTCCGTCACAGACTCGATCAGGTGTCCCGGCAGGTGGATGACCTCATGTTCTTCCATCGACTCGGAGATATCGCCGAGATCGACATTGCCCGGATCACAGGTCCGCCTCTCAGAAATCAGCCCAACCCCACCGCTCAGGGGGCCGGCAACCCGTGGCGGTTTTGGACATACGTTTTTATCCCCAAAGATTTGGATAGAAAGAAGAAGCAGCCCCTCATCGTTCTTCCCCACGGCGGCGTCCACAGCAATTTTTCTTCCGGGTTCACCAATGTGCTCCGGGAACTGCTGACTCAGGGCTACACCATCGTGGCGCCGGAATACAGGGGCAGTACGGGGTACGGCCGCCGAACCTATGAGGCTATCGACTACGGCGGCCTCGAAATCGAAGACACCTACGCCGCCCGGAACTACATGCTGGAGCGATACAACTTTCTCGATCAGCGCCGTGTGGGAATTGTCGGCTGGAGCCACGGCGGCCTTCATGCTCTGATGAATATTTTCGAGCACGGCAGAGATTTCGCTGTCGCCTACGCCGGCGTACCGGTAAGCGATCTCATAGCCCGGATGGGGTACAAAACGCAAGGGTATCGAGACCTCTATTCCGTCGATTATCACATCGGCAAATCGGCATATGAAGATGTGGAGGAGTACAAGCGGCGGTCGCCGTCGTGGAACACGCACAAGTATGACGGGACGCCGCTCCTTATTCACACGAACACCAACGATGGCGACGTCAATGTGCTGGAGGTTGAGCGTCTCATACAGGCGCTGGAGGCGAACGGCAAGAAAGGGTTTGAATACGAGATTTTCGAAGATATCCCCGGCGGACACTCCTTTGACAGAATGGACTTTGCCGAGGCGAGAAAGATCAGGCTGAAAATATGGAAATTCCTCGCCGAGCACCTAAAGCCTGAAAATCCCATGTAGTTCCGATTTTCTTGATAAACTGGCTCTCCGTTCGTACACTCTGGAAACAGTGACCCCTTAGGAGGTTCATATGAAAACGATGGATCGAAGATCATTTATGGGCACCGTAGCGAGGCCCGTCACCGCAGCCGCCACAGTCGCCGCCATTGAACCGGCCCTCATGCAACAACGGGGGGGTCAGCCCGTCGCCGGCCGTCGTCCAGGACGCCATGAAGCGGCATCTCGATTTTTCCAACACCTCTCCCGCCTACTCCATGTGGCGCATCCTCGAGCCCCAGCGTGAGCCCGTCCGCCGCCGCCTCGCTCGTTTCCACGGGTGCGATCCCGAAGAGATCGCCCTGACGCGCAACGCTTCCGAAGGACTCCAGATATGCCAGAACGGCTTTGACCTCGAGCCCGGCGATGAAGTGCTTACCACCACGCAGGACTACGGGCGAATGATTAACACGTTCAAGCAGCGGGAGTGCCGGGACGGCATCGTCATGAAACAGTTCAAGATTCCCATCCCCGCCGAGGACGATGATGAAGTTGTTCGGCTCTTCAAGAAGGGGATTACGTCCAAAACAAAACTGATCCTCATGTGCCACATGATCAATGTTACAGGGCAGATACTTCCTGTAAAGAAGATTGTCAGGATGGCGCGGAAGAAAGGGATCCCCGTCATCGTGGACGGCGCTCACACCTTCGCCCATTTCGATTTCAATGCCGCCGATCTCGACTGTGACTACTACGCCAGCAGTCTCCACAAGTGGCTCTGTGCTCCTCACGGCACGGGGCTGCTCTACGTCAAGAAAGACAAGATTGCGGACCTCTGGCCCATGCAGGCGCCGGGGGAGTGCGAGATGGATGACATCCGCAAGTTTGAGGAGATCGGCACACATCCCGCCGCCAACTACCTCGCCATCGGCGACGCCCTCACCTTCCATCAGGGGATCGGAAGCAAGAACAAGGAGGCGAGGATGGTCTACCTGAGAAACCGGTGGGCCGAGCCGCTTCTGGAATACGATCGAATCCGTCTCCACACCAGCCTCAAGCCGAGAAAGGCGTGCGGCATTGCCACGGTGGAAGTCGAAGGGATCGACACCCACGATGTGGCGAAACATCTCTGGGATAAGTACCGCATCTTCGTGGTGGCCATCAAGCATCCCGAGTTCGAAGGGTGCCGGGTGACGCCCCACGTCTACACCACCATCGAAGAGATCGACCGGTTCACCGACGCCATGACGGATATTGTGAAGAACGGCGCCCCCAAGTCGTAGTGCGCCACACCATTCTGCTGACTGCGGCACTGCTCGTCTCGGGCTGCACGGGCGGCGGTGACAGGGAGGTGATTTCCACACCGGACGCTCCCGCCGCTATCGGTCCTTACTCCCAGGCCATCCGAGTTGGGAATACCTTGTACCTCGCCGGGCAGATCGCTCTCGACCCCACAACCGGAAAGTTGGTGGAAGGGGGGATTCAGGCGCAGACGCACCGTGTCATGAAAAATCTCGGCGCCGTACTTCAGGCTGGCGGATTTGACTACTCCCATGTGGTGCAGGTGCAGGCTTTTCTGGCTGACCTGAACGACTTCAAGGCTCTCAACGATGTTTACGCCACCTACTTCTCGGAGAATAAGCCTGCCCGCGCTGTGGTGGAAGCGGCACGTATCCCCCGGGACGCCCTCGTGGAAATCATGATGGTGGCTGTAAGGCAGTAACCGTTAAAATAAGAATACCGATAGCCACCCTCGTCTGTTCTCTTCTCTTTGGCGCCGAGCCGGAGGTTGTATCATTCACCAGCGCCAACCCTTTCGCATTTTATCATATTATTACAGATCTCGAAAATCAACCTGCCCAGCAGGTTCAGGGCATTCTTCACCTTCCGGATGGTGAAGGTCCTTTCCCCCTGGTGTTAGGCGTTGCAGGCAGCCTGGGGTGGGGCAATCATCATTTGGAATACATGGAGATGTATCGCTCTATGGGAATTGCAACCTTTGCATTGCAAAGTTTTAAGAGCCGGAACGTAACCTCCACAGTTGGGGAACAGATTTCCGTAACAACGGCCATGATGGTGCTGGACGCATACAGAGCGCTGGATACCTTGCGTAGAGACCCCCGAATAGATGGCAAGCGGGTGGCCATCACGGGGTGGAGTTTGGGTGGAGGCGTGACCCTCTTTTCCGCCTGGAAACCGCTGAAAAATGCCATCTCGAAAGATGCTTCCTTTGCCGCACATTTGGCCTTTTACCCGCCCTGTTTTGTTCAGCCTCAGGAGCCGCTGTTCACCGACGCACCAATCCATATTCTTATCGGTGAGCTGGACAACTGGACACCCGCCGAAGCTTGTGAAGAAATGGTGCCGATGATTAAAGCCACCGGGTCGAAAATTGACATTACTGTCTACCCCGGTGTTCATCATTCATTTGACCGGTTGGCTCCCCCTGAGATCGATGAGTCTGGCTATTCCTTTACCGACTGCCGCTTCGAAATGAATTCGCGGGGTGAAGTGCTGATGAACTTTTTGAATATTCCTATGACAACACCTTTTCGGCAAAAACTGGCGTTATCGTTCTGCGCAGGGAGACGTCCCACGTACGGCGGGAATCCGGTAACCCGCACTGCAGCTTTTGAATTTGCCCGGCGCTTCATGGGTGACCAACTATTGCCTTCAGGCGAATAATTCGCATGACCAGCAATAACTTCTATCAGATTTCGCCGTCAAATTCTATATCATTAAACTAAGTGAAGAGAGAGTTAGTATGAAATGGATCAACCTCCTTGTGGTCGCACTGGCAATAGCTGCCTGTGAACCGACTCATCGACCCACACAACAGGATGTGGATAGCGTTATAGATCAATGGCTAAACCTCTGGGCCACCTACGATCTGGACTTTTTGGATGATATCTTCTTACAATCTGAGTCGCTCACCTATTTTTCATCAGAAAAAGTGGGCTTGATCCAAGGGTACGATCAAATGAAACCCCACCATGAAGGTTTTGGGTTTGTCTCTAGCGGGAAAACACCAGATAAGTCTCTATGGCTTGAGGCACTGGAAACTCGATTCTATGGGGAGTCGGTCATGGTAGCGGGCATTTGGTATTTCGGTGACAAATCCTTACCCAAAGAGGAAGTGCAAAAAGGGCCTGTTACTTTTGTTCTGACCCAAAATGATAATGGAAGACTGAAAATCGCCCACACCCATTTTGCGAATTATTAGGTGAAGGAACTGAACTGTTCATCCCGCCATGAGTCTGTAGGCTTCCTTGGAACCCATTTCAAAAGGGGCCTATAAACCGTTTAAACGGTTCACCCTTTCTGTCCGCTTATAACCCGCGACTTAAGTCGTGGGTTATTTGGGCGAGGAATTCTACATTCGGCTATTCCACTTTGGGGCAAATCAAAAAACAAGGAGATAAAAAATGACACTAACACACGTATTTAGAGCACAATCTAGGTCTCTGCATGCTCGGCTTTTCTGTAATATTCTGGTTGATGCCTACCTGGGCGGGTGATAACCTTAAACAACCCGCCATGATTATGGGTGTTTATATAAACATTCTATTCCTTGCTTTGGGCATTTTTCATTTTGTCACGGATGCCGCAAATTTTGACCCAACTTCCGTGGCTCTGCTTGTTCTTGTGGGACTATTCTTTTGGAAATCCCGCTAAGACCGCGATCTTGATACAAACCGTTACTAACCCACGACTTAAGTCGTGGGTTAGTCAATCCAACAGATCAATAACGCCTTTAGTGGTTTTCCCCCAACCTTCGATCTGTCCGACAAAGGATTTTCCGTTCTGGAAAGGCCCGACAAAGTGACCCATATGAAATGATTCCATCCTAAACTGTTGAAACAGTTTAGTTCATTCCGCTCTCCTGCCTCTCACCTTCCAACGGATACTGTGGATAGTCCTCTCCCCCGTTTGACATACTCCGTAAGTGGCTTGATCGCGGCGGGGAGAGGAGACCCTGGGTCGGGAGCGAACAGGCCAGATTCTTAAGAGCGGACACGTCTCGAAGACCGTTCCTCCTCCACTCGGGGGAGAAGGGAGGATGAGGGGGAATGACGAGAATAATGACTACGCACGGCGCGTAGCCGCACCGCTACATTTCCGTCCAGACGCCTCTGTCTTCAGCCTTTGCTCTTTCGTAAATCAAGTGGGCCGCCGCCACATCTTCGACGGCCATGCCGAGGGACTTGAAGAGCGTAATCTCGTCCCTGTTCTGTCGCCCCCGGACTTTCCCGGAAAGGAATTCTCCGATCTCGCCGACGATATGATCATCTCCCACGGCGCCTTCTGACTTAGGAATGAGGAAGTCGCGTACAGATGAGGTCGGCGCCAGACACGGCGGCTTCGGCGGTGTCTGTAACAGTGACGGCTGACCCCCCCCTCTGGGAGAGCTGGACCGCCAGCACTTCAGCGCCGTGCCGGGAACGGTTCCAGATGCGGACTGATTCGATATGGCGGGCTTCATTCATGGCGTAGAAATGCGATCTCGCCTGAACGCCGGCGCCGAGAATGGCGAGGGTGGATGCATCCTCGTTGGCGAGCGCCTCCGTGGCGACGCCGCTGGCAGCGGCGGTCCGGACGGCGGTGATCTCGATGGCGTCCATGATGGCGAGGGGATTGCCGTGCTCTGCGGAAAAGAGGACCAACAGTCCCTGATGCGAATCAAAACCGGCCTCAGCCGCATCGTGAAAAACAGTGATCAGCTTCACCGCCAGCGATTGGGACGCGCCGTCGTAGCCCGGCATGGAGGCGAGTATGTCGTCCGTCGCTGGCACCTTCATCATGGTCCTCAGCGGCTGAACCGACTTTCCGCTGGAATAGGCCCGAAAGGCGTCCGCGAGCGCATCCATGCAGGCGCGCATGGGGAGGAGTTCTCTCACCACCTGACGGTTTAGGAACAACAGTTTCACATGTGAAAGTTAGACAGATTCGCCCTTCACTCCAATCTGTCTCCCCATCTTGCTTTTCGCCGCTTTCGAAAGTAGTTTCGGCACTTAATTCCCCATGAGTGATTCTTCCCTCCGTCGCGATCTCGGTCCAATCTCCGGCTATGCCACCATTGTTGGCATTCTCGTAGGCGCTGGGATATTCCGCGTGACCGGCGAGGCCGGCGCCGTGGCCGGGAGCGCCGTCCCGTTTGCTTATCTGCTGTTCGCGCCCATCGTTCTGGCGACGGCTCTCGCTTACAGCATCTTTTCATCCACGCCTCTCGGCCAGCGCCCCGGCGGGGCATACATTCACATCTCGCGGACTTTCGGCAACTATTACATCGGTTTCATCGCCAGCCGAAAGAAAGGGGCGGAAGTCACCGCCGGACTCTCGTCCGAAGAGAAAAAACGCATCAAGTTTCCTGCCGGCCTCGATATCGGCGCCCTAACTCC
>LUME01000090.1_pt1 | contig 14200 bp, 2 predicted proteins | sample 729951 | NCBI WGS metagenome assembly LUME01 (sample SAMN03860271, study PRJNA289734) | marine metagenome | biome: seawater column; feature: ocean; material: water; isolation source: Red Sea water column Station 34 - depth 200m | place: Saudi Arabia: Red Sea | collected 2011-10-15 | depth 200 m | reverse complement strand
CAATTAAGAGATTCGGTTGTATCCACAGCATCTATGTTAGGATACACACCACAATCATCAATTGGTGCAAAAGCAAATGTAAGTATTACTGTTACACCCGCTGATGCTCCTGCAACGATTACAATCGATAAAGATACTCAGTTTACTTCAACTGTAAATGGAACATCTTATGTTTTTTGTACGGCCGATTCAACTACTGTTACTCCTGTAAACGGAGTATATACTGCATCTGGTGTTACGTTGACACAAGGAATACCATTGACATTTCGATATACTGCAAATACATCGAACACAGAACAAAAATTTCTTCTTCCAAATGCAAATACAGATATGGATACTTTGACAGTTACAATTCAAGAATCTGCATCTGATACAAATACATCTGTTTATACAAAAGCAACAGATATAACAACAATTAATTCTACATCAAATGTATATTTTGTAAATGAACATACAAATGGTCAATATCGAGTACAATTTGGAGATGGTACTTTGGGAAGAAAACCCACTACTGGTAATATTGTTCTTCTTAAAGCATTAGTATCAGAAGGTGCAGATGTAAATGGTGCAAATACATTTTCTGCATCTGGAACAGTCGGGGGATATTCAACTGTTTCGGTTGCAGTAACAAATGCAGCTGCAGGAGGATCAGATAGAGAAACCGTAGAAAGTATAAAATTCAATGCACCAAAAACATATGAAACACAAAATCGTGCAGTAACAACGGATGATTATAAGAAGATAGTAGAAGGAAATGTATCGGGATTAGATAGTGTTTCAGTTTGGGGAGGACAAGATCATTCAACTCCTGCTTTTGGAAAAGTTTATATTTCTGCAAAACCAACTGGTGCAACATCTCTTTCTGCTGCACAAATTACATCGATTAAAGACGCTGTTTCATCTTACAATATGGTTGCGATTACACCAGAAGTGGTTGATCCAGATATTGTTGATTTAATTTTTAATACAACAGTTAAATATGATTCACGATTAACTACTCTTTCTTCTGGTGCAGTAGCGGAATCTGTTATAGATACGATGCAAACTTATAAAACAAATAATTTGTTAAAATTTGGATCGATTTTTAGATATTCGGCTCTTTCTACTGATATTGATAATACCGAATCTTCTATTATTAGTAATTTGACAACAATTACTGCAAAAAAAGGAATAACACCATCTACAACAACGGCAGATAGTTATACTATCAGTTTTAACAATGCAATTTACAATCCTTCTACAACTTACGAAGGAGCGGTAACTTCATCTGCATTTGCGTATACAGATTCAACAGGCACAGCATATTCAACTTGTTATCTTGATGATAAGGATGGTGTTTTTAGAATTTTTTATCTTTCTGGTGCTGATAAAATTATTCTTAAAGAAACGGCCGGAACAGTTACTTATTCAAATGGATATATTTCGATAACTTCATTTAAACCAGATTCATTTTCTGGTTCAACGATAGATTTTACTATTACACCAGCTGCAAATGATTTGGTTCCTGTTAGAAATCAAATTTTTGAAATTGCAAATACTAATATTACTATTACAATGCAAGATGATGCTGGAACTGGAACAAGTACAACAGAAACTACTACTTCTTCTACAACAACTGGAACAGCTACTGGTTCCACTACTACGTACTAATAAATCATGTCTGCAAAGGTTACAGGAAAAGCGGTATCACAAGTACAGAATCAGCTTCCCGAATTTATAAATTCTGAATTTCCTCTTTATAAGAAATTCATGGAACATTATTATGAATTCATGGAAACTCTTTGTGTATATTTTAGTGGATTTGCAGTAGATCAATTACCAGCAATAAAGTTAGAAGATTCTATAGATGGATTCTTGTTACTTGATAGTACAGATGGAACAGCTGATGCTGGGGATAATGTACTAAATGAAGTAGAAGCTCCAACTGCATTTACGGTAGGAGAAACAGTTACAGGAGAAACATCTGGTGCTACTGCAACGGTTAAGGCGACAGGTGCGTTTACTGCTGTTAATAAGGTATTTTTAGAACCTACCAATGATGTAAATTTTACAGTAGGGGAAGTAATTGTTGGAAGTGTTTCTACCGCAGAAGGTACAATTACCAAACTAAATCGAAAACCCCTGAATGCAACAAAAACATTTACTGATCTAATCAATTCAGATGAAACTTCAGAAGGATTGCTCAAGTCCTTCAAAAAAGAACTTTATCCAAATATTAGGGATAACGCAACTGCCGATTTAAAATATTTCATCAAACATTTAAAAGAGTTTTATAGATCAAAAGGAAGTGAAAAATCTTTTCGTACACTTTTCCGTTTATTGTGGGGTCAAGAACAATTAGAATTTTATTATCCAAAAGTTGACCTACTGAAAGTATCAGATGGAAACTGGCAACAAGATACTGTTCTTCAATTGGATTATGATACAACCTATAATGATTTTAATGGTCTAACAATTACTGGTGCAACATCTGGTTCTACTGCTTTTGTTTCAAATATTACTACTCGTAAAGTAGGATCAATTACCATTATGGAATTGGTTTTGACAAATGAAGATGGAACATTTACAATAGGTGAAACTATTTCAGCCACACTTGTATCTGGAAGTACTCTTACTGCAACTGTTACTGGTCAGGTGGTAGGTTTTGAAATTACAGATGGTGGTACAGGATATGATGTAGGTGATTCAATTTCAATAGAATCAGATACGGTTCGACTTTCTTTAGAAACAGTAACAATTGCTGGTGTTGGAATTGATGGACAATTGTTACAAGAAGATGGAACTCCCCCAACAAAAACAAGTTATTTCAGTGAAACTTCGGCCGAAGGTAATATATTACAGGAGGATTTACCAGAATTTATAGGTTATGGTGCAACTGCAAATGTTTCTTCTACTTCAGCAGACCAAGTTACAATTATGAGCATAACTGAAGGGGGTAGTGGTTTTCAACCCGAAGATACATTCACATTTGATAATACTGGTACTAATGTAGTTGTTACAGCAGAAGCCGTAGTTAAAACTATTTCAAATACATATGATCAAACTGTCATAACAACAAATTTATACGAAGCGATTCAAACTTCAACCTTTAATGTAGTTGGGGCCACATCTGCATTACCTTTTAGTGTAGCGGCTGTTGAGGGATATCTCATTGGAAATAATGAGACATATGCAAGTGCAACAAAAACAGGTGCAGTGGTTTCTATGAGTTCTCAAGAATTGCGAGTTTATGATGATTCTCACGAAGAGTTTAGAATACAGTTGGAAGAATCTATAGGTGGATATTTATTACTTAATGGTACGGATGGAACTTCTTCAAATGAGGGAGACAATATACTAAGTGAAGAAACTGCACCACTTGCATTTGCTGATGGTGACACTCTTTATTTGTTTGATTCATCTGGGGTTCCAATTTCTGGTGCAACATCAGTTGAGATTGATGATGATTCAATAACCAACCCATCATCTGATATTCTCGTTAATGCAGCAAACTATGGTACAAATTTTGTTACATTAACAGGAACATATTCAAGAACTGGAACGACTGTAACCGCTACTGTCACAGATCACAATTTAACTCAATTTTTTACGATCAATAATGCATTTAGTTCTGATCCAGCAGCAGATTATATACTCACAGATAACGCAACATGGCCAAGTGTATCAAAAAAGTTTACTGTTGTTCATTATGAACCTACCAGTAAAAGGGTTTTTGGACATGCTACTCTTGGTACTTTTGCAAATACAAATACTGTATACTTAGTCAATCCTAATGGAACTGGGCAAATATCACTTGAAACAGCGTTGGATGGAACATTATTACAAGAAGATGGTGTTCCTACTACAGATGCAGCTTATGTTGGATCAACATCAACCGAAGGTAACATAAACCACGAAGAAATCAATGTTGATGTAGATGGGGGAACTGCAATATCATCTGCGTTATCAAGTCAAAATCCAACAATTGATTTTACTTCAGGAACAGTTTCGGGAACAGGAGATGATCTCGCATCTTTTATTCCTACAAGTGTTGCAAATTCATCTGTTTTTACTTTTACTACTTCTGGTACAGGATCGACAAGTGGAAATATTAGTTTGATTTCAAATGCAAATAATGTTTTTCAAAGTGCGATGACCACTGAAGATCAAACATTTGGTTCAATTAATTCAATCGCAATTACATCTCATGGAAGTGGTTATGAAGCAATTCCAACCGCTTCTGCTTCTAATGATTATTATGCATCTCGTTACGAAACTGATGCGACAAATGGTGGATATCTTGGAAGAAATGCAACAATTTCAATTGGTGCATTGGGAGGAGCGGTGACAGGTGTTACTATTACCGATTCTGGATTTGGTTATAAAACTGATCCAACTATAATTGTTCCTGTTAATTCCACACCAGCAACCATCGTACCAACAATGGCAGTTACAAAGACAAAAGATGGTGTTCATGTTGGTGAATCTGGATTTCCAAGTTCTGGAAAAAAACTTCAAGATAATGACTATTATCAAGATTTTTCTTATGTTCTTCAAACAACGGATTCGATTGATGTATGGAAAAAAGATGTTCAAAAACTTTTACATCCTGCTGGATTTAAACTCTTTGGTGAGGTTGCAATTGCAACTCTGTTGAACTCACAAATGTTTGACAGAGGGCTGAATAATATCAACTCATTAAATGATGCTGGTACAGCTCGATATCGTGAATTGGGAATGAGATTTTTTACAGTTGTTCTTGATGATCTTAAAACTCAAGTAGAAACTGTTTTAAACCAAGAAGTTGAATTTAAAGTTCCACCAACAAGAATAAAAGCAGAAATGGGACAACCAACTATCCGTTTAGAGGATACTTTAGGTGGATGGTTACTAGAAGAAGATGGAGTACCAACTACATCGACAGATCCCTTATATTATGGAGAAACTTCAAATGTTGGATATATGCGAGTTCAGACCGAACCCATTTCGTCCTTAATAGAATATCTATCATTAGTCTTAGCATCAAATGGAAGTCCTGCTGAATTTTTCTCTCTCATGTCAGCCAAAACTGTAAGTAACGTTTCATATGAAAATAATATTTTTCTAGAATCAAGTAGTGGGGGAGAAGACAATGTTCTTTTACAAGAAGATGGTATTCCAGCATCATCTGGTGCTTATGTTGGAACAGAATCAACAGAAGGATATGTTTTTTCAGAAATAGTAAGAACTAAAATAACAACTTCTGAACCGCATTATTTCCATGAAGGAGATGAAATATGGTTAGATGAATTTGAGGGAACTGGTTTAGAGGGTATAAATGGAAATCGTTTCAAAGCTTCTGATGTAGAATTTGAAGGAAATCTATTATTAGAAGATTCAATAGATGGAACTTTAAATAATTCCTTATTACAAGAAGATGGAATACCAGTAGGAAATGCATCTTATTTTGGAACACAATCTCTTTATGGTTTTCTGAAAAATGAATTAGGATTAACATTTACTTTAAGTGATCCAAAAACAACATATGCAAGTAATGTTCAAGAAGGTCTGTTTGATGATTTTGATATAGGAGCAGATGAGTTCAGAATGCAGTTGGAAGATGGTAACATGAGTGGTTTCAGTGGATATTTGTTGATCGATAGTACAGGTAGTGGAGCAGACGCTGGTAGTAACATACTAAGTGAAGAATCTACTGGTTCTGTAACAATTACTACTAATGGAAAAATATTCCGAACTGGAAAAGAAATGACAACAGGAATTCCAATTTCTCTATTAGCAAAAGAATATACAGGTGAATATTCTGGTCAAGTAATACATAATTTTGAACACCTTTGTTCTTCTGATTTTAGTACTCTTACTGATGGAATTAATTGGGAAACACGAGCAAGACATCTTTCTATTGAAAGTATGATTCTTTTAGATGGTACAGATGGTTCTAGTACCAATGCAGGAGATGAAATATTGCTTGAAGATGGAGTTCCAGCATCTTCTGGAACATATAGTGGAACAACATCAGCGATTGGGAAGATTCTTGCAAATGAAGGAGTTGTTGATATTGCACAACATGAGGGAGAAATTTCAATTACAGAACCACAACATCGAACAGTAACCGCTACATACATTATTGATCATGATTTTAATAATGTAGTTTTAGAAGATGACACTGGTGGAAAAATTTCAACAGAAGATTCTATCATTCAAAATGGAGTAATTTCATTTGATCGACCTTTTGATTATAAAGGACAACCTTACGAAAACAATTACGGATTTTTATATTACAACCACAAGGTTGATCAAAGAGTTTCCGTATAAATATAAGAGAATTATCAAGGAGAATAAACCGTGCCTGCTTTAGTAACAAATAATTTTAGAATTCACAATTCAAAACAGTTTCGTGAGATGCTCTCCGAAGCTTCATTGATAGGTGGAACCGGCATATCTTCCGCTGAAGAAACCGCACTGTCTACCAATGCATATCTTTTTATAGGAAAATCAGATTCTTGGTCTGGGTCGTTTAGTGATACGAGTATTCCAGATCCAAGTACGGCTACGAGTCCATCATCTGATACAACAGCAAATACTTCCTATTCTCATTGGCGAGATATGATCGCTGCAAAAAAAGTTGCAGCATCAGATGTAAGTCATGTAATTACACGACATAATTGGACTACTGGTAGACATTATGCAATGTATAAGGACACCGAAACCTTCAGTAATTTGATTTCTACACGAACAAGTCAAACTTTAGCAAATACTGCTGGAACTGGTACTACTACTGCAAGTTTGTATCCAATGTATGTTATGAATTCTAATTATGGTGTTTACAAGTGTCTTTATAATTCAGAAGTTGAAATAAGTGGAACAAATTATCCAAGAGTATCAACAGTAGAACCAACTGCAACAACTACAACTGCTGGAGCTCCTGCTGCACTTGCGGATGGTTATGTCTGGAAATATATGTACACAATTTCTGCATCAGAAGCATTGAAATTTGTAACAACAAGTTATATTCCAGTTAAACAACTCCGTGACGCTAATGCACATGGAAATTCTGCAACATCTGGTGGTATGACATCGGGAACTGGTGCTAAAAACGATGGATCAGATCAGGCTGCCATTGAATTAGCTGCACTTGATGGTGCATTGGATATTTTTGTAATTAATACAGATGGATCGGGATATACTTTTGAAAATAATAAAGTAGTTACAAATTCTGAAGAAAGTGTAACATTAACTATGGCAAGTCCAGGCCTCACAACAAATGATTATTACAATAATTCATCGATATATTTTACATTTAGTGGTACTTCTTATGTGAGGAAAATTATTGATAGTGCATATTCTAATCCAAATATGACTCTTACTTTGGATTCTGCTGTACCAGCATTATCTGGTACGGTAACTGCAAATGTGGCACCATTTGCAAGAATAAATGGAGATGGTCATGGTACAGAAGTTGTTTTAACTGCAAATAGTTCAGATACAGATGCGGTTGGGGGTGTTACAGTAGTAAGTACTGGTAATAGTTACACAACAGCTACTCTTATTGTTGAACAACAAGGAACAGGTGCAGGAACAGGTGCATCTATTACTCCAATTATTCCGCCAAAAGGAGGACATGGATATGATCCAGTAAGTGAATTGGGTGGATATTTTGTTATGGTCAATTCAAAACTTACACAGGACGAATCTGGTGCATTTACTACAACTAATGATTTTCGTAAAATTGGATTATTGATAGATCCTAATACAGATGGTGCATATACACGTTATACATCGGATACGGCAACACAATCAAAAACGTTTACTTATATTTCAAATACGGCTGCAATTGCTGGAGATATAACATTAACTCAAGGTTCGGTTGGTGCAAATGGTGCAACTGCATATGTAGTTGATGTGAATGCATCTGCAAAAACTATTAGAGTTGTTAATATTACAAATGGTGCAAATGCAAGTGCAGGATATGATGGTAAGCCGGGTTCATGGCAATGTACAACTTCTAATTCTGCAAGTGGATTTTCAGCGGTAACTAATGCTACAGCGACTTTTACTTATACTGGTGGTTCTGCTGTATTAACAAATGTTGCAAATGGATCAATGCAGATTGGATCTGGTGAAATAATTTATGTTGAAAATCGAGCTCCAGTTGCTCGTGCATCTGATCAAACAGAAGATATTAAACTTATTATCGAATTCTAAAGAACAGTATTATAAATGGCAAATGTAACAACTAATTTTAATGTATCTCCTTATTATGATGACTATGATGAGGACAAGGGGTTTTTAAGAGTTCTTTTTCGTCCAGGCTATGCAGTTCAAGGAAGAGAACTTACTCAATTACAAACAATTCTACAGAAACAGTCATCTCGTTTAGGTGATCACATTTTCAAGGATGGTAGTAAAGTTCTTGGAGGTGAATTAACTTTAGATACAGAAGTTTCTTATCTAAAGTTGACTACTACTGATACCGCATCTCTTTTTGCAGATGGAGTGATTTCGGATACCAGCGTTACTGTTGGTGCAGGAACAACAAGAGCACAAGTAGTTGCTGCGATAAATTTGGTTGGTTCAGATGCTCCAACTCTTATTGTTAAATTTTTATCTGGAACTGCGTTTTCTGCTGGTTCAACTATTTACTTAGAAGGATCAACTGCAACTACTGCGACAGTTGCATCAGTTTCACATACAGGTGGTGCATCAGTTGTAAGTATTAATCGTGGTGTGTATTTTGTTAGTGGGTTTTTTGCACTATGTCTTCCACAAACTCTTGTTCTTGAAAAATATAGTAATACTCCAACATACAGAATTGGTTTAACAACTACCGAATCTATTGTAGACAGTACTTCAGATACATCTCTTCTCGATCCTTCTGCTGGAACAACAAATGCAAATGCGCCAGGAGCAACACGTTTTAAAATTACATTAACACTGGCGAAGAAAACGACTTCTGGAACAGATCCAGTTGCAGCCAATGCAGATTCAAATTTCATAGAATTGATGAGAGTTTCGAGCGGAACTCCAACAAAACATGTAAAATATCCAATTTATGGTGAGATTGAAAAGACACTTGCAAGACGAACTTATGATGAATCGGGGGATTATACGATCAAACCCTTTCCTGTTGAAATAATTGACCATCAAGGAGCAACAGGAACAACAGCCGCATCTACTGATACAACCATTACTGGTGTACTGACAGATTTTGAAAATGATTTTGCAGTCGGAGATTCAATCTACTTATCTTCTGCAACGACTTCATATGCAGCCGTATCTTCAATCACAAATTCAACTTCAATGATTGTTGATACCGCTTTAGGAGATGGAACATCTCAGACAATTTACAATAGAAATCGTGTTTCTGCTGCATTAGATGCTGGTAAAGCATATGTAAAAGGTTATGAATATGAGAGTATCGGAACAGAATATGTTGATGTTAAAAAAGGCCGGGATGTTACAACGGAAACTTCTTTTCCTATCAATCCAAATTTTGGTAATAGTGTTAAGGTTACAAATTTTACCGCAGGAAATCGTTTAGAAACACTTACAGGAAATCCATTTGATCCAGAACTTCTTTCTGTCACATATGATGTTCATTGTGTTCCTTTAGCAAATATTGTAAGTACAAATACACATACTTACAATTCTACAAAGATAGGAACAACACGAATTCGACAGATTGATTATAGTTCTGGTGCATTTACAAACACATCCACAAGTAATACTGCTGTATTAGATGCATACATTTTTGATACTCAATTTTCTCCATTAACAGTAAATGTTGGTACAGTATATACTTCAGGCGAAACTTCTATTGAATTAGAAACGTTAAAAACTTCAACTAAAGAGAATGCATATAATGGTGCAAAAATAACATTAGGTTCAGAAACAAGAGAAATTACAGCCCATTCTTCTGAAACAGATGTACAAATAGCATTAGAAGATATTCTAGATGGAAGATTATTACTTGATAGTACAGATGGTGCAGCAAATGAAGGCAGTAATGTATTAAGTGAAAATTCACAAAATACACCTGTAACTACAATAAATCTTGCATTTTCAACAAGTGCAGATACTTCAAATACAGTGACAATTAATTTTTCCACAAGAGAAATGGAATCGATTGCACTTTCAAATTCGACTTTTGGACATGCAAATACTCCATCTATGGATATTGATGTTTCAAGTAAGGTTGATACTGGAACATTGTTAAGTAATACAAAACTCTTTGATACAGATACAAATTCGTTGGTATTTAAGTTAGGATTTGATAATATAAAGGGAATAGGATCTCAAAGTGGAACAACTTTTACTGCACAGGGAATATCATATCAAAGAAAAGAAACAATAGATGTTACATTTGCAAATTTTGCTTCTGCTACTGGTGCAACAATTACTTCACCAACAGGAACAACATTTGAAACAGAAGGATTGGGTTCTGGAAGTTTGGTTTCGCCTCAAGCGAACTATATTTTGGTTGCATCGAACAATTCTGTTGCAGTAGCAACAAGTGGTGGAACACTCGATCCTCAAATTGTTGCAGGAGAAATTATTGATTGTACCGTAACAGTTGTATCATCTACAGTAGTAAGAATTACTCCAAAAAGAGATGGTTTGACTTTTACTACTGGGTCTTTTGAAGGAATAGTATATGCAACTTGTGATCATACAGGAAAAACTCCAAAAACGAAAACAAGAGTAAATGCAACTGCAATATCAACATCAAGTGATATTAATACGAATACCATTTCGTTGAATAGTGACGGAACAGCTACACAACAAAATGCAAGATTGACAGCAGGACACCATATAGTTCCCCCTGTTACTGGATCACAATCTCTTGGTGTAGCAGATGTAATACGAGTTACAAACGTGATCGAAGCTGCAGCTGCAAATGGTGCGGCCGTCACACAATTTGCTATCGCTTCTGCTGCGGTTGGAAATACTTCTCATACAAATAATATTACATCACGATATTCATTTAACGATGGACAAAAAGATAATTTTTATGATCATGCATCAATTACATTGAAAGCAGGACAAACACCTCCTGCAAATAATGTATTAATTACTTTTGATTACTTTTCACATTCAGCTGCAAATTCTTATTTTTCAGTTGATTCGTATACTAACGTAGATTACACTGAAATTCCTGCATTTACGAGTCCAACAACTGGAACACGAAAAGAGTTACGAGATTGTATAGATTTTCGTCCATACAAAGGGTTTGCAAATGGTGCAACTGGTGCTGGAACAATACAATCAAACGATGATATGCCAGATGCAAAAGTTCAAATGTCTGCAAATGTTGCATATTATTTGCCCCGAAAAGATAAACTGACACTCACAAAAGATAGAGTACTTCAAGTTATTGAGGGAGTTTCTACTGAAGAACCAACCTTACCAGCAGATGATGAAGATGCGATGACTCTTTATAATCTGGATATTCCTGCATATACTTTTAATGCAAGTGATGTAGATACTCAGTATATTGATAATCGCCGATTTACGATGAGAGATATTGGTAAGATTGAAAAGAGAGTTGATACTCTTGAATATTATACTGCATTAACTTTACTTGAAAAAGAAGCAAACGATGTTTCAATAAAAGATTCTGCAACAAATACCGAAAGATTTAAGAATGGAATTTTGGTAGATTCTTTTAACGGACACAATATCGGTGATGTATCAAATGAAGATTTTAAGGCTGCAATTGATTTTGAAATGAAAGAACTTCGCCCAGCATTTAGTTCTGATACTTTTATGTTCACCCATGATTCTTCAGGATCAAGTGCAAATACAGCAAAAACAGGTGATATGATCACTCTTGCATATTCATCTGTAAATGCAGTATGTCAACCACTTGCAAGTAATACTGAAACGATTAATCCTTATGGTACTACTCAACTTAACGGACAAATGACACTAAATCCACCAAACGATGTGTGGATGGCGGAAGATGGAAGACCAACTGTTCTCATTAATCTTGAAGATCTGAATGATCATTGGGTTGAAGGAAATGAAAATGGATTTGGAAAACAATGGGATGATTGGAGTTTTGTATGGAGTGGAGTACAAGTCAATGATGATAATTTGATCAAGAATCGAAAAACTTCAATGACATCGAATAGTGTTTCAAGGTTTGCAACAATAACTAGCCAAAACAAAACACGAACTGGTATTATTTCAACCAAACCACCAGAGACAATTAAACGATCAGTTGGAAATCGTTCTGTCAGTATTTCAATAATTCCTTATATTAGAGGACAAAAAATACAGTTTCTTGCAAAGGGTGTAAAACCGAATGCAACATTCTATCCTTATTTCGATAATACTCTCGTAACTGCAAATACGAAACCAGCGTATATTTTAACATATACTGCAAATACTACATCTGCAAACTCTGGTGTGTTTAATACAAGAGCAGGAGAACAAGTAACACTGACTCATACAAGTTCTGGTGCTACTGGAACCGCACTTTATCAAAATTCAACAAGTATTTTAGTTTCAGATATAATTCAAACAGTTACGATGTCTGGTGCCTTTGGCAACACACCTACTCTTGGAGAAGTGATCACTTTTTATTCTGATTCTGCAAAAACAACACAAACCGCTACTGGAACGTTACAAGCGTATGATGCAGATGATTATAAATTGACTATTAATAGTATATCTGGTACAATTGCGAGTGGTAATTATGCAAATGGTGCAACTTGGACAACTGGTCAATCAAGAACTGTTTCTTCAACTGGTGGATTTTCAACAGGAGAAGTATATCAAGGTGTTGGTGCTGCAAAATCAAACGGAAATATTTCGGCAGTTGGATCTTCAACACCAACATATGGTGGTGCATTAACTGCTGACAGACATGGTGTTGTTGGAGGAGAACTTACAATTCCTGCAACTACTTTCCGAGCCGGAGAGAAACTTTTCCGTCTGACAGATAGTTCTACAGATACAGTTGCAAGTACAGAATCGGTTGCAGAAAAGGTTTTCAGAGTACAGGGTCTTTTAGAATCTCGTTCTGGAAGAATTTCTTCTACTCGACCAATGGAATCCAAAAGAGAAAACGTTAAAGAGAAAAATACAACTCAGGATACAATCAATCGTATTTCTACTTCAACTAACTGGGTCAATCCTCTTTCACAAACATTCCTTATTGATCGAAACGAAAATCCAAATGGTGTATATGTAAGTAGTGTTGATATTTTCTTTTCAGCAGTAGATGCAACACTTCCAGTTACACTTCAACTTCGGCCGGTTGTAAATGAATTTCCAAGTTCATCTGCAATTCTTCCGTTTTCAGAAGTAACTTTAAATGCATCTGAAGTAACTGCAAATTCAACTGCACCAAGTGTAGCTACATCTTCTACTTATACACGATTTACTTTTGAATCGCCTGTTTATTTGTATCCAGATGAATATGCAATTGTTCTAACATCTTCTTCACTAACATATGCAGTTCATGTTGCAAATTTGGGAGAAACAGTTAAAAATACAACAGATACAAAAGTTTCACAACAACCATTTGTCAGTGCATTCTATCAACCACAGAACTCTTCTGTTTGGAAAGCAAATGTTGAAAAACAGATGATGTTTAAAGTCAATCGTTGTAATTTCGATACTGGTTCACATTCGGTTTACTTGTCAAGTAACTCTGAACCTTTGTCTGGAAATACCGCAGGGATAAATTACGATGTATATAAACTGTCAACAAGTGAACTGACATTTTCTAATACTTCAATTGCATATTCTTTCAAGGGAATTGATCAATCAAAAACTGTTGAATCAGCTGCAAACAGAACAGCACAGATAGATTCTGATTGGACAAGTTTTTCTGCAAATCGAAATATTACTCTTTCTGCACAAAAGAAAACTGTTGCAGCTCTTGAAACTACAGGGCCTGCAACATATTCGGCCAACAATGTTTATCTTCGTGCAATCATGACATCGAATGATTCTAAGGTTTCTCCTGCAATCGACACATCGAGAATTAATTTTATTACAGTTGAAAATCAAGTCAATCGTGGATCACTTGCAAATTCGGATATAGTAATTACAAATGGAGGAGCCGCATATCCTGCTTCTGGTTCTACTGCAACAATTTCTGGTGGGGGTGGAACTGGTGCAGAAGCGTCAGTAACAGTAACAGCAAATGTTGTTACTGCAATAGAGGTTACTGCTGGTGGTTCTGGATATTATGAAACACCAACTATAACTA